>JACKQG010000909.1_pt1 | contig 41568 bp, 39 predicted proteins | sample 8237621 | NCBI WGS metagenome assembly JACKQG01 (sample SAMN15677084, study PRJNA649215) | marine metagenome | biome: marine; feature: Black Sea; material: saline water; isolation source: suspended particulate matter (SPM) from the Black Sea western gyre | collected 2013-06-09/2013-06-10 | depth... | reverse complement strand
GTAATCAACGATTATTTCACCCGGGGTCAAATTTTGAGGGATGGGGTCAGACCCCAGGGTCAGGTCAGGGGGTCAGACCCCAGGGTCAGACCCCAGGGTCAGGTCAAAGGGTCAGACCCCAGGGTCAGGTCAAAGGGTCAGGTCAAAGGGTCAGGTCAGGGGGTCAGGTCAAAGGGTCAGGTCAAAGGGTCAGACCCCGGGGTCAGGTCAAAGGGTCAGACCCCAGGGTCAGGTCAAAGGGACAGGTCTAGCCATGGAGTTTTCGGTCATAATCCACATATGGCAAAGAGTCCCGTCCCCGTTCACCCTTTGATTGTCGTTTTTGTATTGCTTTCGCTCCTTGTTCCCACAGCAATCCGCCAAGGCAATAATTTATCAATTTGGCTGCTTGGCACAATGTTGATCGCGACCATCATGACTTATGTGTGGACAAGACTCACGATTCGAAGAATTACTATCGACAGAGTTCACACAAGCCAAGCGAGGGTGGGTCAACCATTTACGGTTGGGTATGGGGTTCAAAATACCGCTCGTTTTCAACCTGCTTTTAGTCTATGGATCCAAGAACTTGATACGCAGCATAAGTGGTCTGATCAATTCCGCAATGCCACAGCTTGGGTCATGGAAGTGGGTCCCAATGAAAGAGTTCGGACTGATACAATTTTTTGGCCAACAAAACGCGGCGTCGCAAAGTTCGATCAGATTCGAGTAAGAACGTCATTTCCTTTTGGCATGATTCACGCATCTAAAGTAATACATCAACCTTGGCAAGTGCTTGTCCAGCCAGAATTGCATCAGCTCCAACCAAATGTGCTTCGATCTATTGTCTCAGATGGTCCAATGGGTCAAAAAAGTATGCGTCGAGGAAGGGGCGGAGAAGAGTTTTATGGAATTCGTGAATTTCACAATAGTGACAGCCTTGGTGACGTTGCTTGGAAAGCTTCGTCAAGACGGGAATCTCTCGTTTGTATCGAACGATCTCGGCCATCACCCCCTCGACTAAGAGTAATTCTTGATCTCACCACCGAAACAGATAAATTGCAATGTGAAGGTGATGCAAGAAGTACAGAGGAGAAATCAATTAGCCTCGCAGCTTCATTACTAGCCGAAGCGCTTCGTCAAGGACATGAGTTTGCCTTGACTGTGTTTGGAGTTCCAACCCAACGTGATGTCGGGTTGCGTTCTGGACCTCGCCATCTTGACCGCCTCTTAGGTGTACTTGCACGGATTGAACTTGATCAAAAGCGTGTTTCTGCATCCCACTCACTTCTTCGTGATTCCGAGCGTGTTGGACGGGTCGTCATCCGACCAGATCATTCACAAAAACTTGGGCTTTCTGGAAACACATGGTTTTTTACAGGTTCACAATTTGAAGACTTAAAAATGTTTCCAAGCAAGGTTGCGACATGAGGGTTTTGAAACACTATAGATTGCTTCGTCTGGTTCTTGTACTCTTCGCTGTCATTGCGCAATGTGTTGCACTTGGTGATTTGTGGATTCTTTTAGTTTCATCCACGTTGGTACTACTTAGTTGGTATTTCACCGAAGGACCTCGATCAAACGTGCTTCCAAGATGGGCATCACTGCTCGCAGTAGTAGGAGCACTTGCAATAACGTTGTTTAACTCGCAACTTACCCTTGATAATCTCATTCAAGTTATAGGTCAATTTTTTGTTTGGCTCACAGTAATTAAACTCTACGGAGAAAAATCAGTACAAAATGATGCGCAAGAATTGATACTCAGTATTGTTCTCATGACGCTTGCGGGTTTGTATGCAACAGACCTTCTCTTTGGTATTTTGCTAGTGCTTTGGGGTGGTCTAGCTGCATGGGTCTTCATGTTGTATCAACTTTATTACGGCGTTGAAACAATGCGGCTAGAGAGGTACGCGGCAGTTCCAAAATCGTATGGTGTTCCTTGGACTCGACCTGTTACCGGAAAAAGCGTATGTGCAGCATTTAGGCGCACAGCATCCGCGTTGCTATTCGTTGGTCTTGTACTATCAATTGTTTCATTCTTTTTCATACCTCGAGGATTTACAGATGACTCACGTCATCTTGGTAAAGCTGATGGCGGGGTTTCCCGTCTCGAACTTTCACCAGATCGCGATATTACGATTCGAAAAGAACAAGTGATGGTAGTGCAACTGGTTGATAGTGATGGCGTAGTTTTTCAATTGCCAGAGCCATTACGATTGCGGGGTTCTGTGCTTGAAAGGTATGAAGGCGAGGGTGTTTGGGTTGCAGGTAGCCGCATTTTTGCAAAAAAAATAAAAGTAGATGCAGATACATACATTCCACTTGTAAAAAAGAAAAATCATAATCACTTCACTATGCATGTTGCACTTCAGCGTCCTTCAGTAAACATTTATTCACTTTATGAACCAGTTGGAATACGGGCTGATGAATCCGTGATGGTGATGTACGACAGATCTTTGCACACAATGACGTTTAATCCAATTTCAACATTTCCAAAACGATATAGTGTTCAGGTTGATCTTCAAAGATATATTTCATCCGAGTCAACAAAATCCCAAACAGGACAGTACGAGAATGAAGCAGTTGAGGAACTTGCCGTAAGTATTCTTCAAGAAAATAACATTACAAGCGACTTTGTTTTACACGATGATGAGGCAACGAACACAAAAGTTTCTCAGTTATTTGTTGATTATTTGACATCTAATGCGTTTCAATATTCGACGGACCAGTCACTTCTTGCTCCTGAAGAATATGCTTTTATGAATAATCACGAAGATCCAACGGAAGCATTTTTGTTAACGATGCAATCAGGACATTGTGAATATTTTGCAGCGTCGATGGTAGCAATGTGCGACACCGTGGGATTGCCCGCAAGAATTGTTACAGGGTATTTGACTGACCGATGGGATAAGACAACAAAGCAATACATTGTTTTAGATAGCGATGCACATGCGTGGGTTGAAACTGAAGTTGCAAACGGGTTATGGCGTGCGTTTGATCCAACGCCACCATCAACAGGGTCTCCGACAGCACATCAATCGCTCGGATGGCTTGAAGGCTTGCGACTTGCATGGCTTCGTCTCGATAGAGAATGGAAACTTGGAGTTTTAAATTTTGATGCAGATACGCAACATCATCTTATGGATACTTTCTTTCCGCTTTGGCGTGAAAAAACAAGTGCAGGTTGGGAAGCAGCAACCGTAATGGGGGCGAAAGTAGTAAATTGGTTTGATATTGGTTCAGGCGGTTTGGTGTGGATTGTACTTGTTGCTAGTTCAGTAGTTGGAGCAACAATTGTCATTATTGTCGTAGTTGGCAGACGAAAGCGAGTGCGTAAAATACTTATGTTGCATTCCACTGCTTCCGTTTCAACTATCAATAACGTAGAGTTTTACGCAGACGTCGTGCGTATTTTATCTACCGAAGGCCACGAAAAACCAACGTGGCAACCTGCAAAAACGTGGATACAATCACTACAACTTTCAATGGAAGCAGAAAGTTTATTGCGTACATTGACGGATACATACTATCGGGTCAGGTTCGGTGGTGAGCAGTTAGGAAGAAGCCAACGGTTATCTATGTCGAAAACCGTTTCCGATTTTTCAAGTGCGATGCGAAAGGGTGTGTCATGAACGAGTGGATGCCAATGGAAGAAGAAAGTTCAAAGGTTCAAATAAAAGAGGTGTTGCACTTGCTTGGAGATGCACCAAGGCGAGTTCTTGATATTGGATGTGGGAATGGCCGTTTGTTAGTTCCAGCAGCACTTGCTGGGCATGAAGTGACAGGAATAGATATAGATCCCGAAGCAATAAGTGCATGTGCTGCAATATGTGCTGATGCAGATGTGAATGCAACTTTGATTGATGGTGATGTGTTTGATGAGTTGCCTTTATGCGAACCCTTCGACGCGATTATTTGTTGTGGTAATACATTTATGCTGTTTGCAGATGTGCATGAAGGTGTTCGTTTACTGCAAGGATGTAGAAAATCACTCTCTGAGGAGGGCATGATCATCATCGATGACATTCCGCGCGATCTTTGGCCAGAGCTTGTAGAAGGTCGCTGGTGTAACGGTGTGAATGACGAGGAAACTTTACAACTTGTATGGTCTACGAATGACTCAGTTTTTGCGATTAGAGAAGGTGATGATGTGCAGCCTAATAATTGGGAACTTGGGAAAGATGATCGGTTCATGCGGCTTTGGACAATGGGTGAACTCGAACTTGCTGCACGTCTGAGCGAATTATCGCCCCCCGAAAGCCCTCGGGTTATGCCGGTTGGTGGGGGAGTGTTGGTCATGCGGGTACCAAAAGTCTAAAAACGCAACGTGGAATGTATCAAGTATTGAACTCTACCGATTGAATAGTTAGTGGCGACATTGTGTCGCACTTTCTTACAGGCTAATCTCACGGAGTTTTCAAACATGACAGCACAACGATCCCGAACATCAGGATGGCGTCGATGCCTACAGCAACTTGTCGATCACAAAGGTTCATTGCAAATTGCATTAGCACCAGCAGGTCCAACAGGAAGCGATTTTGTGTGGCGGGCAAAATTGCTTGGCATGACTGAAAATGAGATACTCGTTGAAATGCCAACTGCCGCAGGTGAACCATTGCCGTTGACGAAGGGTGTGCAGTTACTCGGAATTATGGCAATTGGGCAGAACCGTTGGATGTGTAGAACAAGTTGTGTAGGTACGACGGTTGTTCGTTCAAGAGGCAAGGAAGTTACAGGGCTTAAACTAGCGTTGCCTTCAACGATGGAGCGGTGTCAACGGCGACGCGACTTTAGAATTAGTACAGATTCACTCGTTCTACCTGAAGTTTCAGTTTGGCCGCTGCTTGATCCAAGATCAGTGGTGTTGGCGGAGCGACTTTGTCAATTACGAATTGAACGAATGCTCAGCGGGTGTACTGAACCAGAGTCGATTGATTCTGATGACGCAATGCCTGACGTTGGCCCGATGTTGCCTGCAACGCTCGTTAATATTGGAGGTGGTGGTGTTGGTTTACAAATATCAGGCACTGAAGCAAGTGGAATAGGGAGACATCGTCTCTTTTGGCTGAAATTTCCACTTCCTGGAGTTGATGGACCTCCTCTCTGCGTGACTGCGAAGCAAATGCATTGGCATCTCGAAGCAGGCGGTTCTACGTATATGGGTATGGCGTTCGATTTCTCGTTTAATCCATCCCACCGCAGATTCGTTGTGCAACAAATCACCCGCGCTGTTGCGATCCAACAGCGGGAACAATTCCGCGCATCCGCATAACAATTTCTTCCTCACCGCCACATCGAGCTCTCAGGGACATTTGGGACCCGATCGGACCCATTTTTGACCTGACCCTTTGACCTGACCCTGGGGTCAGACCCCGGGGTCAGGTCAGGGGGTCAGACCCCAGGGTCAGGTCAGGGGGTCAGACCCCAGGGTCAGGTCAAAGGGTCAGACCCCAGGGTCAGATCGCAGGGATATTGGTGGAATATGTAAGAGGCGCAAAAATTGACCAGAAAAAAGGCGTGGATTTCAGGAATGTTGAAATATGGTGATACATTTCGCACATGGCAAGACAAAAGAGAAATATTAGGGACAACTCCTTCTATCACATCATCAACCGAGGCGTAGAAAAACGCACGGTTTATCTCTGTGCAAGTGATTATTGTAAATTTTTAGAATTACTTGAACGTGCTTGTGAAAAATATGCAGTGGAAATTGTTGCTTTTTGCCTTATGCCTAACCATTTTCACATCATTATTAGATCTGTAAAAGGGAAAAACGTAAGTTTGTGGGTAAAATGGTTTCAGGGCATGTACTCGCAATGGTTCAATCAAAGGTATGGCAGAGTCGGGTCGCTTTGGCAAAGTCGCTTTTTTTCAAAGGAAGTTGGCCCTGGTGAGCATCTGGCTAAAACATGGATGTATGTTGTGCAAAATCCAGTGAAAGCAAACCTTTCAAATACTCCTCAACAGTGGCGCTGGTCAAGCGCGTATCTGAGGCACCACGGCATTCAGCGACCTTATCTTGTCGAACCTGACTGGTGGTGGACATCACTCAAACCACGGTGGTGGTCTGATGACATGTTGGAATACAAAGAGCTTATTAAGGTTCAAACATCTTTAAAGAGGACAGTCGTTGAAGAATTAAAAACTGCTTGGGAATTGCCGGAATCAGTTTCCTAAGTGCGTTAACGATTTAAAATTGGAGATGATCGCAGCACATTTGTTTTTACATGTGATTCTTTGCACTCCTCAGTTACAATGGAATCTGCAACAATTCCACAACCAGTCCCGTATGTAAGTGAGCCCTGAAATTGAGAAGGAGTTCCGCTCCCCTGAAATGTTGCTGTTCGTATCGCAACATTGAGCAATATGGAGCCACCGATAACTCCAATTGAACCGCAGTATGGGCCACGTGGAGTTGCTTCAAGTTCTTCAATTATTTGCATTGCACGAATTTTAGGCGCGCCAGTAATCGAACCCGCGGGAAATGTAGCAGCAAGTAAGTCGTAACTCGTCGTTTCACTACAGAGTTTTCCTTGCACTTCTCCGATGCACTGCCACACAGTGGGATGTTGTTCGATCGCCCGAGATTCGGTCACTTTCATTGAACCAAATTCACACACTCGCCCCAAGTCATTACGCATTAAATCAATAATCATGTGCAATTCAGCTGCATCCTTGTCTGAGTTCATCAACGTTTCAGGCAAATCTGTAATCGGTCGAGTCCCTTTCATTGGCCTTGATACAACCTGGCGTGTTTCACCGTCGAATTGTAAAAATAACTCAGGGCTTAACGATAAAATTGAGCGTTGTTCTTGATCGTTGAATTCAATCCACGCCCCAAACCATCCGCCCGGAGCAGCAAGTGCATCGAGTGAGGCATTTCGAACATCTCCAGATATTTCTGCAGAAAATCGCCGCGTAATGTTCGCTTGAAAAATATCTCCTTCATGTATATATAGTTTCGTGTTTGCTACAGATTTTTTATACTGCTCATCACCATCTTCATCAATCAATTCACCAGACCGTAAATCATTTTGTTCATCTTGAAATTTTGGAAGTTCAAAACCTCCAACTGACCACCAACTATTATCTTGTGCATCATGGACAAGACATTTGTCGCACCAAACAAAATCTGCCAAAGCCCAATCACTTTTTTTATCTTTCAAGCCATTCACTTTCTCTTCAAAACAGACACCTAACTCATATCCAAGGTAACCAATCCATCCCGGAATCAAGGAAGTGTGTCTGATTGATTCAAGTTCTTTGCGAAAGTGTTGTAAATCTTCTTTGGATTTTACGGTGAGCCGTTTCCCCGTTGCTGGTGCAATGATTGACCATCTTGACCATCGCCCAGTACCGTCTCCTGCAATCAACGCAATTAATGGCTCATTCCTTGGCCAAGATCGGGCGACTTCAAACGGTGTTTTGGAACAATCCTTCAAATTTATTGCGTCGTGGGGGAGTACCGAGCATTGGATAGAAGTTAGGCAGTTCATAGTGGTGTGAATGATGTGTGTATGCGGTATAATTCGCGATCTTGCGCTGAATCAAGGAGAATAACACATGGCTACCGCCACCGCAAAAAAGAAAAAAAGAACGAATAAAGTCAAAATGACGTACTGCTGGGGATCGCTCAAAACTGAAGGTGATGCAACGCAGAAACAACTGCTAGGTGGCAAGGGCGCGAACCTTGCTGAGATGACTTCAATTGGTTTGCCTGTGCCCTCTGGTTTTACAATTCCCACAACGATGTGCGAAGCGTACTACAAAGAAGGTTCAAAAATGCCCGCTGGGCTCAATGACGCCACAATCAAAGCAATCAAGCAACTTGAAAAAGAAACGGGCAAAAAATTTGGCTCTAAGACAGATCCACTCCTCGTTTCTGTTCGTTCCGGAGCAGCCGTTTCAATGCCGGGCATGATGGATACGGTGCTCAACCTTGGCCTTACGGATGACGCTGTGCAGGGGATGATTGAACTCACAGGCAACGAACGATTTGGCTGGGATGCATATCGACGGCTTATTAATATGTTCGGAGATGTCGTCATGGGAATGGAACACGAATCATTTGAAAAAGAATTCGAAAAGGTAAAATCAAAACACGGTGTAAAACTAGATACCGAACTCTCTGCAAAAGGTCTAAAGGAAGTTTGCGACAGGTATAAAAAAGTGTACCGTCGCAAAGTAGGCAGCGATTTTCCACAAGACCCGATCAAGCAACTTACTCTTTCCGTTGAGGCAGTGTTTCGATCTTGGAATACACATCGTGCAAAAAGTTACCGACAAATTAATGACATCACTGGTTTACGAGGTACAGCAGTAAACGTGCAAACGATGGTCTTTGGAAACATGGGTACTGATTGCGGAACGGGTGTTGCATTTACACGAAATCCCTCAACTGGTGAAGATAAATTTTTCGGTGAATTTTTGATTGATGCACAAGGTGAAGATGTTGTTGCAGGGATTCGGACACCCAAGCCAGTCTCTGAAATGAAGAAGTGGAACAATCGTATTTTTAACGAACTTCTTAAAGTAAAGAAAACGCTCGAAAAACATTACAGTGACATGCAAGACATCGAGTTTACTATTGAAAAAGGTAAACTCTGGATGTTGCAAACAAGAACGGGGAAACGAACTGCTGCAGCCGCAGTAAAACTTGCTGTGGATATGGTTCGAAGCCGAATGATTAATAAGGACGAAGCATTACTTCGTATTCCAGCAGGCGATCTTGTGCAACTTTTGCTTCCAAGCTTTACAGCAAAGAGCAAACATAAAGTAAAAATGCTTGCGAGGGGTTTGCCGGCATCTCCGGGTGCTGCAACTGGCACACTTGCGTTTTCTGCTGACGATGCGGTGAAACGTGCTGAAGCAGGCGAGAATGTACTGCTCGTTCGAAAAGAAACTTCGCCTGAAGACATTGATGGTATGCATCATGCAGTTGGCATTTTGACTTCAACAGGTGGTATGACAAGTCACGCCGCAGTTGTGGCAAGGGGCTGGGGAAAATGTTGCGTTGCCGGAGCGGCTGCATTGCATATTGATGCAGCAGCAAAACGCGTAACGATCGACGGTAAAAAATATACCGAAAAATCTGTACTTTCAATTGACGGTGGAACAGGTGAAGTGATGCTCGGTGCAGTTGAAAGGCACGAACCAAAACTAAGTAGCGATTTTGACACAATCATGAAGTGGGCAGATCAGCGCAGGCGAATGAATGTTCGCACAAATGCTGATTCCCCAACAGATGCAAAACGCGCACGTGAATTTGGCGCTGAAGGAATCGGTCTTACTCGAACAGAGCACATGTTCTTTGAAGGTGATCGAATTCTTGCGATGCGAAGAATGATTCTTGCTGAAACAAAAGGGAAACGAGAAGAAGCACTTGCTCGATTGATGCCATATCAGCGAGATGACTTTATTGGAATTTTCACAGCGATGAAGGGGCTTCCCGTAACAGTTCGATTACTTGATCCCCCATTGCACGAATTTTTGCCGCACGATCATGCGGGACAAAAAGAAGTTGCTGCAACAATGGGTATTAAACCGTCGCGAGTAAAACATCGCGTAGAACAGTTGCACGAATTTAATCCAATGCTCGGTCACCGTGGTTGTCGTCTTGCAGTGACATACCCGGAAATATTAGTGATGCAAGTGACTGCAATTACTGAAGCAGTTATTGCGTGTAAGCGAAAACGAATTGATGCGCGTCCTGAAATTATGATACCCCTTGTTGGAATTGAAGAGGAGTTAGAACAATTACGTGCACTTGCTGCTAACACAATGATGACAATTGCTAAGAAAGAGCGTTTTAAAGGAAAATTGAACATTCCAATTGGAACGATGATTGAAATTCCTCGCGCCGCACTCGTTGCAGAACAAATTGCAGAAGTTGCAGACTTCTTTAGTTTTGGAACAAATGACCTTACACAACTTACATATGGATTTAGTCGTGATGACATTAACTCTTTCTTGCCTCATTATTTAGAAGACGGCATTCTTGAACGTGATCCGTTCCAAACAATAGATCGTGATGGCGTTGGTCGTCTTGTAGAAATGGGTTGTGAAGGTGGGCGAAAAACAAATCCAAAACTTAAAATTGGAATTTGTGGTGAACATGGAGGTGACCCTTCATCTGTCGAATTCTGTCATGGTGTTGGATTGGATTATGTAAGTTGTTCACCATTTAGGGTACCAACTGCTCGGCTCGCTGCAGCACAAGCTTCAATCAAAGAGAACATAAAATGACAACTCTTTTTGAAAAAATTATAAACGGTGATATTCCTTGTCACAGAGTGTATGAAGATGAGTTCGTTCTAGCATTTTTAGATGTGGCACCGCTGAGTAGGGGTCATACGCTTGTGATTCCGAAGGAACCAGTTGCACATGTACACGACTTAAGTGAACAGTCAGGGGCAGCACTAGGAAGTGCGCTTGTAAAAGTCGCCGCTGCTGTTGTAGAAGCAACTGGGGCAACGGCGTACAACATTTTGCAAAATAATGGTGAAGAAGCGCACCAAGCAGTTGATCATGTGCATTTTCATATTATTCCCAAACTTGGCGACAAAGGTCTCGTTTTAAAGTGGGATCCTGAAGAACTTGTCGATGGTGAAGCATTGGCGAGTGAAATCACAGCCTACATGTGATCTCGGGTCAGGTATCATGAAGCCACATGGCTGATGAACCAATCACAGAATCAGGAACGAGCTCAGGTGATACTGATCCACTAGCGGAAACATTCGATGGTGAAACCGCAGATTCTTCATGGTTAGATTCCAAAGTTGGCGCTCGGGGTGACGAATGGATCGGTAGTTTTATTGGTCAATTCGAAATTATTCGTGTGATTGGTACAGGCGGCATGGGGAATGTGTATGAAGCTCGGCAAACAAATCCGCATCGATCAGTTGCACTGAAAATTGTAAAATCTGCTGGTGCTTCTGATACTACTTTGCAGCGATTCGAGATGGAAAGCGAAATGCTTGCTCGTCTACAACATCCTGGTATTGCACAAGTGTATGAATCAGGACACCAGGTACATGATGGTAAACCGCTTCCGTTTTTTGCAATGGAATACGTTGCGGGTAGTCAATCAATTACAGAATACGCCGATGAATCGGAACTGAATGTAACTGAACGACTTGAACTTTTTTTATTGGTTTGCGAAGCTGTTCAATACGGGCATGGTCGTGGAGTAATCCACCGAGACCTTAAGCCATCTAATCTTCTGATCAATATTGATGGTAGACCCAAAGTAATTGATTTTGGTGTCGCGCTTTTTGCGGGTTCTGATGAAGATCAATCCACGATGACCGCTGATGGTCGATTTGTTGGAACGTTGCAATGGTCTAGCCCTGAACAATGCGGTGATGATCCACATGATGTGGACGTGAGAACTGATGTGTATTCACTCGGTGTAGTTATGTATCAATTGTTGCTTGGGCAGTTTCCTTATGAGTTAAAGGGAATTCCACTTTATAAAGCACCTGATGTTATTCGGGATACATCACCGGTAAAACCAACCTCAATCAATTCACATATTCCAATTGAGTTAGAGTTTATTTTGCTGAAATCATTAGCAAAGGAGCGCAAAGACAGATACTCCTCGGTCGTCGATTTTGGCTCAGATATACAGCGATATCTTCTCGATGAACCTATACATGCAAAGCCACCGTCAACATATTCACTTGTTCGTCTGTATGCACGCCGAAACAAATTGAAATTCCAAGCAGGGTTGTTCTTCCTATTTGCAATGATCATCGGAATCACTGGACTATTGTGGGGATATATTGAAGCCGAAGTTGGGCAAACAAAATTGGAGGCAGCATTAAAACTGCAAGAAAAAACCCTTCAAACGGCAAAGCAGAATGCGTACGCTGCGCAATTAGGGACGGCGCAAGTTGCGATGAGTAATGGTTCGTGGTCGATGGCGAACGAACAACTTTCGCGTGCAAAGGATATTCAACGGGGTTGGGAGTGGAATTATCTCAAGGCTGAGATCGATCAATCGTCTTTGACTTGGAAAATCGGTGATCGCCCAAGTGCAATTGGTGTGTTTAACTCTGGTGCGTCTGTAGTCGTTGGCGCTGACGATGGCAGGACTCTCATCCTAACCGAATCGTCTGGTGCGTCAGATGAAATGTATATGCCAAGCAAGGTACGTACGATTGCCCTTGTACACGATGATTCAGAAATATTTCTTGGGACAGTTGATGGTCAACTTGGGGTGCTTAATATATTGGATAATAATCTAACAATAAAGCAGACAGATCTACCGCCATTTACAACGTCCGAAATTATTGATAATGACAGATTAATCTCTGGGCATGCGAATGGTTCTTTGAAACTCTGGTCTTCGGAAGGTGAGTTTGTCAAAAATATTTTTCAATTCAATACTATGGTTATGAGTGTTGATTGGAATGATTCATTGCAGTTGGGTGCAGTTGGGCTAGTTGATGGAAGCGTGTATTTGTTTCGTTTGGATGCTCAAAAACCAGAACTTTTTACTACGCACAAAGAGAAAATTTTTGGTGTTGAGTTTATTGATGATTCAACTTTAGTAACAGCTGGTGGCGACGACGTCAAAATTTGGAACATTGAAAATAAAGAACAAATTTCATCAATAGTTTCCTCGCTAGGGGATCCAGTTGGAATTGCCGTAGTTGGAGAGTACTTACTTGTTGCTCATGAAAACGGCACTTTGACTACTTGGTCGATTGGCAGTTACAAACTTGTCGATACTTTGCGTGGACACGAGGGTATTGTCTGGGGAGTAAAAATGTTAGATGATAATCGCGCATCTTCTCTTGGAAAGGATGGAGATATTCGATGGTGGGAAATTGGACAACCACCAATCACCGAGTTAGCAGTGGAATCAGGGTTGCCTGCATCAGATCTTGTTTTCGCTGATTCAGATCATGTTGCAATTGTGTCTCATGTTTCGAGTAATTTACAAGTTTCAAACGTTACTACTGGAATTTCTAATGTTATACCTACGCCGAGTTACCAAAGATTAACAGTCGTGGATACGATTTTTGGGTCGAATACTGTAGTTACTGGTGACCTTTCTGGAACTATTCGCACGTGGGATATTGCAAATCAGGTAGCAGGAGAAACAGTTGGTACCTTAGATTCTGAAATTGTATCTTTGACTATTTCTCAAGACGGTACATATGCAGCTGCTGGTTCACTCGATGGAGATGTTGGAGTTTGGAATATACGCACATCTGAGCAAATATTCAGTCTATCAATTGATAGAAGTTTAATTCTTGATGTCGATTTTTCTATCAACAGTACAGTGTTGTTTGTTTCCTCTTCGGGCGAAGAATTGACGGCATTTAATATTCAATCTGGTAAAGAGGTTTGGAAATCAGATCTCATGCGAACGGATATTTTTGTTGTTGACGTTGTTCCATTTACTAACAACATCATCACTGCGACAAGTAGAGGCGTCATACAACTCCGAAACGCTAAAACGGGGGAAGTGTTGAGAACAGCTCAATCAAAAGGTGGTGGGCTGAGAGATTTTTCAGTTTCACCAAATGGCGAACGGCTGTTTTTAACAACTCGCGACGGTGCCGTGCATGTATGGGATCTGCAGAATCTAAGTAAAATTGTGTCACTGCCCGTCACTCAGGAACTTGATGGTATTGCAATTTCGCCTGATGGAAAGCGTGTTTTAGTTTCCAGCGGTTCTCCGATGATCTATATTCTTGATAGTGCGTCAAGGGGTGAGAGGATTAAGGAAAGGCAACATGATTGAACCGTTCTCAAAACTTGTGTCACCAAAATGGTCTGAAGAGTTGATCAGTCGTTGTTTGGAGGAAGACGGAGTTCACCAAGGTGACATTACTTCAATATCCATAGTTGAAGATCATGTGTCTGATTCTTTTGCAGTTAACGCGAGGCAATCGGGTGTTCTTTCTGGTTTGCATGTACTGATGCAAGCGCCTCATTTGTTGGGTGATGTTGTGTTGCATCCAAAATGTAGCGATGGAGATCGTGTTCATGGATTGGTTGCAACACTTGAGGGAAATTTGCGTTCAGTTCTTGCTGTAGAACGAACTATTCTTAACATTTTAGGGTACGCAAGTGGAGTAGCGACACAAACTGCAAAGTTTGTAGAAGCGCTGCAGGGAATGAACTGCGAAGTTTGTGATACGAGAAAAACAACGCCCGGATTGCGCGTGTTAGATAAGTATGCAGTTGGTTGTGGCGGTGGAACGTTGCACAGACTTGGATTGCACGATGCTGCTTTATATAAAGACAACCATATTTCCGGAGTTCCAATTGATGAACTAGGAACTCGTTTGGGCAGGGCGATTAGCCAAGCGAGAGCAGATCGGAATTTGTCTTTTGTTGAGGTTGAAGTTGATACGATGGAACAGTTTGCCATTGTTCTTGAACTCGATGTAGACATAATTTTGCTAGATAATATGACTGAGGAAATGTTGCGTGAAGCAGTAGAGATGAGAAAATCTCGTTCACCAAAAATTTTACTTGAAGCCTCGGGTGGCATTACAATTGACACAGCAAGAACGATCGCTGAAACGGGTGTTGACCGACTTGCTGTTGGCGGTTTGATTCATCGTTCTCGTTGGCTTGACCTTGGACTTGATGCGATCAATGGGTGAAGTTGATCGTTGGGAGTCTGCGATTCAGTGTGCGGGACGTGTTGTAATTTGCGAAGAGATTGCCTCAACCCAAGAAGGTGCAATTGCACACAATTTGAAATTGGGAGATGTGTGCGCAGCATTACATCAAACTGCTGGCAGAGGTCGTCGTGGAAACGAATGGGATTCAAGTGGGGGAGTTTCGGTGACTGTTGTTTTAGAAGAAGCAACACCCCATCTTTCGATTGCAGTTGCAGCAGTGCTTGCAGAACAGATTGATGCACTTGTAGAACAAGCAGTTGGAATTAAGTGGCCAAATGATTTATATATAGATGGAAGAAAACTTGCTGGTATTTTGATTGAACAACGAGAGGGAGTGTGCCTTGTTGGTGTTGGGGTGAATGTTGGAAGGAACAAAGTGCCAAACGGAGTTTCTCTCTCAGAACTTGGCTCTGAAGTTGACAGGGCGACTGTTGCGGGCCTTGTTGTATCTTCCATTTTCTCAGCAAGTGAGATTTCTATTGATTCAGCTGTAAGGCTTTGGAAATCCCGAGATATCCTCGTTGGAACAACGCAGTCCTTCATTACTGAGAATACACAGTTCAAGGGGACTGTTCTTGCAATCGACCCACTCCACAACCTCCTCCTTAAAACCGACGAAGGCCACACCACCCTCGACGCAGCATCAACCACCATAATTGACTCCGAGTGCATTAAAACCCCCAAAAATTAATTGACTCCGAGTGAGTTAAAATGTCACAAAAATTAATTCACTCGGAGTCAATTAATTTTGGAGCTGTGTAAAAATAGCCTTTAATGGCTCAATAACTCATATTTACACTTATAATAATTGTCCCATACTAATATAATAATGCATGAAATTTAATTGACTCGGAGTCAGATTGACTTGGGGGCAAATTTGGTAGAATGTGTGGTTCAAGCCCATGGAAGACATAACCACAACGAAAGAGATCAAATGGAGCGTGCGGCCGGCGAAAATGCATCCGAAAAAAGCAGTGTTTGCATTGCTCGTGGATTTGGGTTTTGGTGCCCTAATCGCTTCAAACAGCCTCATTCTTGGAATTTGTATGACCGCGGTCCTCATTGGGACACAAGCAACATTCCTCTTTACTTCAAAATTTACGATTTCTGAAGCGGGAGTAAAAGCAAAATATCCCGCTCGAACCAAATATTACACGTGGGAGCAGATTCGAAGAGCCAAATTTTTCAAAGAAGCATGTTATCTCTTCACGAGGAAAAAGCCGTCGAATCTTGATGGATGGTCGGGCATCGCTGTTTTTTATGGTGAAGATCGCGACAAAATCGTAGCAGCGATCAAATCACGCCTCAGTTCGGAGGTTGCATCATGAAAAAAGGCTGGAAACACGCATTTCACGTTGAAGATTCCGAATCAATAAACCCAACTGAGGTGCAAAAAAACGCCATAGATAAACTCTGCCGCGGTATCATTCGCCGTGGATTAACAACGCCAGCGATCATTGGCGTCGAAATGGGGCGACCCCTGAACTACATAGGGTCGCAGACAATGCATTTTTTCACTCCGCTTATTGCCGCATTCGTACCAACTGATAGTTGGAAGGCAATGGCGGAGTTTTTAGAACACCGCGGCTCGGTCGATTGGATTCGAAACCGCATTGAAGAGTTAGAACAAGAGATGGACGAGCCTAAAAAGCAAGAGAAACCAAAATCATGACAATCGACTTAGAGAACATCAATGTCATCCTCGCAACAGATTGCGGCAGTACAACTACAAAAGCGATCCTCATCGAAAAAGTGGATGGCACGTACCGTCAAACGTATCGCGGCGAAGCACCTACTACAGTAGAAAAGCCATTTGCAAATGTCACAATTGGTGTGACAAACTCTGTCACCGAAGTTGGTGAGCTTGCAAGCAGACAACTTACAAACGAAGATGGAACAATCAAACAACCTGCCAAAGATGGTGATGGTTGTGACTTGTACATCTCAACTTCAAGTGCTGGTGGTGGTTTGCAAATGATGGTTGCTGGCGTGATCGCTGAAATGACCGCAGCCTCTGCAAAACGTGCAGCACTCGGTGCGGGCGCAATCGTCATGGATGTGATTTCATCCAACGACAAACGCCGTCCACACGAACAAATACAACGCATCCGAGAACTCCGCCCCGACATGATTCTTATCAGTGGCGGCACCGACGGTGGAACAACAGAAAAAGTTGTACAACTTGCTGAGCTCATCGCTCCTGCGAAACCGCAACCACGCTTTGGTAGTGAATATGAAATGCCAATCATTTATGCAGGCAACAAAGACGCCAGCGACGAAGTGCAAAAATCGCTAGAAGAAGATTGGATCGATCTTGCAGTTGTTGAAAACCTTCGACCAAAACTTGAACAAGAAAATCTTGGGCCAGCTCGCGATAAAATCCATGACGTCTTCCTAGAGCACGTGATGGCGCACGCGCCAGGATACAACATGCTTATGGATTGGACTGATGCAGACATCATGCCAACACCCGGCGCTGTCGGTGACATCCTACAAACAATTGCTAAGAAAGACGGCATCAACGTTGTTGGTGTTGACATTGGCGGCGCAACAACAGACGTATTCAGTGTTTTTGACGAAACCTTTAACCGAACAGTTTCTGCCAACCTTGGCATGAGTTACTCAATCTCAAACGTGTGCGCCGAAGCAACAATGCCAAACGTACTTCGCTGGGTACACTTCGACATGGACGAACGACAACTTCGCAACCGTGTTAAAAATAAAATGATTCGTCCGACAACGATTCCGCAGTCACTAGAATCACTCATCTTTGAACAAGCTGTTGCACGCGAAGCACTTCGTCTTGCATACAAACAACACAAAGAGTTCGCGACAACGCTAAAAGGCGTGCAGCAACAACGAACTGTTGGTGACACATTCAGTCAACAGTCAAGTGGTAACACAATTGTCGACAATATGAAGTTGAACTTACTTGTTGCTTCCGGCGGCGTTCTTTCACACGCTCCTTCCATGAACCAAACAGCAATGATGCTTGTCGATGCTTTTGAACCAGAAGGTTGTACAAACCTTGCAAAAGACTCGATCTTCATGATGCCGCACCTTGGTGTGCTTTCCGCAGTGCATCCCGAAGCTGCATCCCAAGTTTTTGAACGGGACTGCTTGATTTATTTAGGCACGTGCATTGCAGCAAAAGGCGCTGGAAGAATAGGCAAACCATGCTTTACTTGGTCACTCACCGGTGACGTTACAGCATCAGGCACAAGTAACTTTGGTGATCTTGATCTTATTGCGATGGGTCCTGAACAAACCGGAACGATTACATGCGAACCTGCCAAAGGCTTCGACCTCGGCGCAGGCAATGGAAAGAAAGTCACGCATGAAGTCCGCGGTGGAACAGTTGGACTCATCATTGATGGACGCGGTCGACCACTTGGTCTTCCAACTGATCGACAAGAATGTCAACAAACAATTTCACAGTGGGTTGAAAACATGAAACTGTACGAAGAGATGGAGCAAGCAGTCTGTACTGCATAACATTATGGCACACGCATATACACCAGGACTTAAAGTTACAAGCAGAATGACGTACAAAGTCATTCGAATGCTACCGATTAAGGGTGAAGTCAACGTTAAAGTTGGTGACACAGTTGAAGCAGATAAAATTGTCGCAGCAACATATATGCCCGGCGATGTGTACCCGCTCAATATGGCAAATCTCCTTGCAGTCCCCCCAAAAGATGTTGCAAGTTTGATGTTGCACAAAGAAGGTGAGAAAATTGAAGAAGGAGAACCACTTGCACAAACCGCCGGCATCTTTGGGAAATTCAAAAAGATATATAAGTCGCCATACTCCGGCACAGTAGAAACTATTTCAGATGTCACCGGGCAAGTGATTCTTCGGGGCCCAGACATTCCAGTTGAAGTAAGAGCATACATCTCAGGGAAGGTGATCGACGTTGCCCCAGAAGTTGGTTGCACTGTAGAAAATGACGCTGCTTTTATCCAAGGCATTTTTGGTATTGGCGGCGAAACATTTGGCAACATTAAAATCGCTGTTGACACTGCTGATCAAACACTCACGGCAGCAGACCTTTCTGAAGATATGCGTGGATGTGTAGTAGTTGGCGGCGCTCGCATGACTGTAGAAGCAATTGAAGCAGCCCGAAAGTTTGGCGTCGCAGCAATCGTCAGTGGCGGGATGGATGATCAAGACCTTCGCGATTTCCTTGGGTATGACCTTGGTGTTGCGATTACCGGCAGTGAGAAAAAGGGTATAACTGTTGTAGTGACAGAAGGTTTCGGCGATATTTCCATGGCATCACGCACCTTTGAACTCTTCAAGGCTTTCGAAGGGCACGAAGCATCAGTCAATGGTGCGACGCAAATTCGAGCGGGCGTCATGCGGCCGGAAATCATCATTCCACTGGATGCTGGATCGACTGATGCTGAACCCGAACACAGTGGCGGATTTCTTGAACTTGGAAAGCCTTTGCGTATCATCCGCGATCCATATTTCGGTATGATTGGGACAGTGAAGGCATTACCATCAGACCCACATGTACTTGGCTCCGGTTCCAAGGCACGCGTTCTTGAAGTTGAACTCAATACGGGCGAAGCGGTAATTGTTCCAAGAGCAAATGTAGAATTGATTGAGGTTTGATACAAACTATGAAAACACACACGATCCCAATGCTCGCCATCGCAACAATGTTGTCAATGGTGAGTTCCGCGTTTGCATTTGGCGCTGCCCCCGCGCCACCATCCAACGTTGTTGCTGTTGATGCACCAGACGATGCAGGGGAGGCAATCATCTTGTCGTGGGCACTTTCGCCCAACGATATTTTTGGCACGTTGGAATCAGATACCCAAGCAACTGATCCAGATCTTGTTGTTTCGGTGTACTACATAGAACGAAGAACAGATTCTGCAGCTGGTAACGGCTCAATTTCAGAAGAAGATCAAGGTTGGCAACAAATTTCTGAATCAGCAGCAGGTGAAGTAACCACCACCGATCGTAAGGTTCAACGAGGTTGGTCGTATTCCTACAGAGTGTGTGCAGTGGATATTCAAAAAGAAACGTCCAGTTGGGCAGCAACCGAAGAACCTGTGCGCCCAATCATGCAGCCTTTCAATATGTCGAAGGCATGGCTTGCAATATTCATGTTGATGTTCGGCGGCTTGATTGCGTACTTTATTAATGTCGCACGAAGTGGCAAGAAACTTTGGGTTCGCCCAATTGCAGGGCTCGCAGCGATCGATGAAGCAGTTGGTCGTGCAACTGAAATGGGACGGCCAGTTTTGTTTGTCACTGGTATTCAAGATATTAACGAAATTCAAACACTCGCAGGTTTGACCGTGCTCTCCCGCGTTGCAAAAACTGCAGCGGAATACGGCGCACAAATCGAAGTTCCCACTTGCCGTTCGCTCGTGATGGCTGCTGCTCGTGAAACAGTTGAGTCAGCCTACCTTGCAGCAGGTCGACCAGACTCATACCAACCAGATCGCATTCACTATCTAACAGACGAACAATTTGCGTTCGTTGCTGGCGTAACTGGCTACATGGTTCGAGAGGAACCTGCAGCGTGTATTTACATGGGCGGCTTCTACGCAGAATCACTTATTCTTGCAGAAACGGGCAACCACATCGGCGCGATTCAAGTTGCCGGTACAGCAATGCCAAGTCAGTTGCCGTTCTTTGTTGCAGCGTGTGACTATACGTTGATCGGTGAAGAGTTCTTTGCAGCATCTGCATATCTTTCAGATGATCCACTTCAAATTGGTTCTCTCAAAGGCCAAGATTACGGAAAATTTATAAGTGTGTTAATTTTGGTCATCGGCATTTGTTTTGCGACGTTCGCATCGATGTCTGGAAGTGATGAAAATGTTTGGGGTGCCTCGAAAAACTTTATTAAGGACAACATGCTTGGCTCCGCTGGGTTATTACCCACAGGTTCTGGAGACACTGACATTGAGGGAGACGATTCGTGAAAAGATTTGTTCCACTTGTAATCGCAATCGTTGCAGGCTTTGTTCTGCTGATTGCAAACTTTATTCCTTACGCTGAAGGCTGGGGACTGACCGCACAAGAATGGTTCAACATTCTTGCTGTTGGTGCAATGGTCCTTGGCGGCGGAAATTTAATCAAATTGCAACTGATGAAAATATCATCGAAGAAAGCAGGATGGGGTTACGCAGCCGTTACCGTTGTTTGCTTCTTCGCAGCAATTTTCATAGGCATGGGTAAGTTTGGTGTTCATCCAAATGAACTTTATCCAAACTATGCATGGTCTGGTTATTACCTTGAAGAAGGTTCAGGCATGTGGTGGATTTACCAACACATGATTGTGCCACTGACTTCAACAATGTTTGCAATGCTCGCATTTTACGTTGCAACTGCTGCGTTCCGGGCCTTTAGAGCGAAGAACACAGAAGCAACATTGCTTCTTGTTACCGCCGGAATCGTGCTTCTAGGACGAACGTACGCAGGCGTATGGTTATTCGAGGGTTGGTTGCCAGATTGGCTCCTTTGGTTACGTTTCGATAACCTTACTGTTTGGATCATGGATGTTCCAAACACAGCAGGTACGCGAGCGATCACCATTGGTATTGCTCTTGGCGTAGTTGCGACTTCACTGCGAATTCTTCTCGGTGTTGACCGTTCATATTTGGGGCAGGATTGATCAATGTATAACACACTAAAAAATCTTGATCGTCGTTGGGTCTTCCTGTCAATGTTTTTGGCAGTTTCGATTCCAATTCTCGCAAAAACTGTTTTTCCCGAAGTTGTTTCAAAGCAAGCAAAGTTGGTGTTCGATGCTATCGAAGATCTTCCCGATGGTTCAAACATTTTACTTTCATATGACTTTGACCCAGCGTCGCAGGGTGAGTTGTTGCCAATGGCGCAAGCGTTTACTCGGCACTGCTCAGCAAAAGGTCACAAACAATATTACATGGCACTGTGGCCCCTTGGCTCGCCGATGGTTGACTTGAGTGTTGAAACAATCGAATCTGAATATCCTGATATGGTGTATGGCGAAGATTTCGTTAAGTTTGATTACAAGGCTGGCGGCGAAGCGGTCATTCGAATGATCACACAAGACCTTCGTGGTATGTTCCCGCTTGATTCAAAGGGTGTGTCGCTTGACAAGATACCGATGACAAAGAACATCAAAAACATTCAAGACATGGATTTGATTGTGAATGTAAGTGCTGGAGATCCTGGCACAAAACAATGGGTGCAGTTTGCTGCAACACCATTTGGAATCACAACCGTTTCTGGTTGCACAGGCGTGCAAGCCCCGCAAATGTATCCTTATATTCCAGAGCAACTCGCAGGCGTTCTTGGTGCAATCAAAGCTGCTGCTGAATATGAAGCAGCGATTGATGCTGTTTATCCTGATATCAACGATAACCCAAAAGCACAAGAAGCGAAACGTCGAATGGGTCCGCAGCTTGTTGCACACAGTTTAATGATTGGTTTGATTATCCTCGGCAACTGGATTTTCTATGTCGGGCGAAAGCGAGGGGAGGCGTAACATGAGTGAATCAAAACAACAATCAAATGGATTGATTTGGGCAGTAGTCTTTATCATTGGTGCAATTATGTTGGTGTGGAGTATGTCAACTTCCCGCACTGGGCAAGTGTGGGTGACTGCAGAACAACACGCATTTGTACAAAATGCTGATGGTGACTGGGCGAAAACTGACGCGGCAAGTGCAACATCAAATGATATTGCGTGGACATCGTATTCTTCTGTTCCAGACAATGAGCTCACAGACGAAATGATCTCCTCCGGTGATGCAAAGATGAGTTGGTCTCGCACAATTGGTTTGTGGCTTTCTGCGATCTTTACGCTCTTTATTCTGTCGTTTCTTGTGGGTGATAACCCCGCGTATAAATTTGCAGAAGCGATGGTGGTGGGGACAAGCGCGGGGTACGTGATGGTCATTGGTTTGTGGGATGTATTTGTCCCGAACCTTTTAGGTAAACTTTTTCCTGTCATGGTGCAAAACTGGGCGCTTCCTGGCATGGATGCATCGGTGGGTACGCAACTCTTGTACATCATTCCTGCAATTCTTATTGTGATGTTACTTATGCAACTTATGCCAGCAGGCGGTTGGATCAGTCGATGGCCAATTGCATTCTTTATTGGCATCACTGCTGGCTATCGAATGATTGGGTACGTTGAAGCTGACCTCGTAGCACAAATTAAGGCTGCGATTATTCCGCTGTATGAAACTGGAGCAGATGGCACGTTTGCAATTTGGGATACGATGAATGCATGCATTCTCACAATCGCAACATTGTCGGCGATGGTGTACTTCTTCTTTTCCATTGAGCACAAAGGGTTTGTCGGCAAGACCGCACGCCTTGGCATTTGGTTCCTCATGATTACATTTGGTGCTTCCTTTGGGTACACCGTGATGGGTCGTATTGCACTGCTCGCGCAGCGTTTGGAATTCCTCTTCGGCGATTGGCTACATCTGATTTAAGAATAAACTCACCCCCGGTGAGTTTATTTCTAAAACAAAAATACTGTTAAGAAAAAAGGTACGCTTTAAGAGAAACTGAAAAATTCACGGGTAAGATTTGCTTTCCTTATAGGAGAACAAATCACATGTCTAAAGGCAAGAAAAAACGAACGAAGCCGGTGCAAGCAAACGAAGGCCAGATATCGCCAGAGTTCTTTATTGATATCCGGTCGATGATCGAAGACACGCAGCGAAGAATCGCCGTCACTGTCAATGTACACCGTACGATGTTGTATTGGAGTGTGGGAAAACGAATCAGGGAGGAAGTCTTAAAGCACGATCGGGCGGAATATGGAAAAGAGGTTGTAAAACATCTATCCAAGTACCTCATTCGTGAATTCGGGGGGGGTTGGAGCTCTGCAAGTGTCCACAGAATGGTTCAATTCTATGATACGTTTCAAGACGAAACAATTGTCGCCGCGCTGCGGCGACAATTGAGTTGGACGCATATAAAGCGCATAATCGCAATTAAAGACCCATTGCAGCGTGATTTTTACATCGAACTCTGCAAACAGGAGAGTTGGAGCGTGCGGATGCTTGAGAAGAAAATCAAGTCAATGCTCTTCGAAAGAACCGAGGTTGCAATGAAACCAGAGCTGCAAATCCGGCATGAGTTAAATCAAATGCGTGAGACTGGTGAGATCACCGAAGACTTTGTTTTTCGCAGCCCTCTCCTTCTTGATTTTCTTTCACTTGGCGAAAAATATTCAGAGAAAAAACTGGAATCTGCGATCCTCCAAGAAATGCATCACTTCTTGGTGGAACTCGGTTCAGGATTTACTTTTATCGAAAGCCAAAAACACATGGAAATTGATGGGAAACATTACTACTTGGACTTGTTGTTTTACCACCGAAAACTGAAACGGCTAATTTGCATTGATTTGAAACTTGAAGACTTTAAAGCGAGTTTTAAAGGGCAGATGGAACTTTACTTACAGTGGCTCCATAAGAACGATAATCAAGGCGAAGCATCGCCGCCAATCGGAATCATTCTGTGCACAGGTAAGAAGCAACAATGTGAACAAATTCAATTGCTTGAACTTCGAGATGCTCGAATCCACGTGGCTGAGTATCTCATTGAACTTCCATCTAAAGAGGAATTCAAAGAGCAACTCCGTATCGCGATTGAGCGATCAAGGAAATACACTCACCCCCAGAAATAAACTCACCCCCGGTGAGTTTATTTCTAAAACAAATAAAAAACCTCACTACACAGTCTTGGAAGTGGGATTTGTCAGGGAAAGCCTCATAAACGACCCTCGGGCTAGTTTTTCATCGCCAATCGACTCATGCAGGGTTTTTTGGTACACTACCCCGTTCAATTGATAGCTACAGAAGTGGCTACTAGAACGAATAAAGGTACACGAACATGCTCCCCAAACTACGAACATCACCAGCACGAAAGCGTAAGCGTCGCTCACATCACGCAATGACACGTGAGAATCTTGCTCTATGTCCTAATTGTGGGAGCAATCGTCAGCCACATCGATCGTGCCCAAGTTGTGGATACGTCCGACCCGGCCTCCAAGTAAAGGCTTCGGGTAGGTCCTAAAACAATATGAGAATCGGCGTCGATGTGATGGGAGGCGATCACGCACCACACCCTATTCTTGCGGGTGCGCTTGCTGCAATTGAACACCTTCATGATGAAGATGTTGTTGTTCTTTTCGGTGACGAAAAAATTATTGAAGAAGGTGTAATAAATTCTGGTATTGATCACGCACGAGTTGAAATTGTCGGCACAACCGAAGAAATTTCAATGGACGAAAGTCCAGTTGATGCTGTCCGGCAAAAACAAGATAGTTCACTTGTGCAAATGTGTAAAGCAGGAAGTAAGAAAGCGGAAAACCCTATCGATGCAGTCATTTCTGCAGGAAATACCGGTGCTTTTGTAGCAGCAAGTCAAATGTACTTGCGCCGGTTACCAAAAGTACACCGCCCCGGCATCGCCGCGGCAGTGCCTACTTTCGCAGGAACAGTTTGTTTTATTGATGTTGGCGCAAACATCGAACCAAAGCCAGTGCACCTTGCGCAATATGGCGTGATGGGAAAAGTGTACGCCGAAAGAATTTTGGGAATTGAGAATCCACGCGTCGCACTGATGAACGTCGGCGGTGAGGAACAAAAAGGTACAAGTGACCTAAAAGATGCTCGTGACATGCTCCGCGATGCTGCTGACATTAACTTTATTGGATACATTGAGGGGCGAACACTCTTCGACGGTGGCGCTGATGTTGTGATCACGGATGGTATTGTTGGCAATGTTTCGATCAAACTAGCCGAAGGCCTTGCAACTGGTTTGATTACTAAACTCGCTGGTGAGATCATGAAAGCCGACCAAGCACTTGCAGAAGCATTTAAGCCAATAATCAAGAAGTTTTACGCGGATTATGATTATCACGAATATGGTGGAGCCCCACTTCTTGGCGTCAATGGCGTTTCGATGATTACCCACGGGAGCGCAGAAGCGAAAACCATAGAAAATGCAGTTCGTAGAACCCAACAATTCGTTGATTTTGAGGTCAACGAGCACATTGTTGAGCAACTCGCCGCAATTGAAGAACGAATCACCATAGCATGACCACGATGAAACCTTGTGGAGTACGTGTATTGGGTACTGGGTCCGCTGTCCCTGAGTACATTCTAGGAAATGAAGAACTTGCGAAAGAGCATGGTGTCGATCCTGAATGGATCGAGCAACGCACTGGCATCATCGAACGACGCATTTGCAGTGACGATGAGGGCACGTTTGAATTGCAGTGCAGCGCTCTCAAAGCAGCACTTGCAGACACGGGGCTTGAAGGCTCTGATTTGTCTCTTATCATTTGTTCCACCGTTACTGCAGAAATGACATGTCCGTCAAATGCGTGCCGCGTTGCAGCCGAAGTAAATGCAAAACCCGCTGGAGCTTTTGATCTTGTAGCCGCGTGTTGTGGTTTTGTTTATGCGATGAATGTTGCAGACTGCTTGATTCGAACTGGGCAGTATAAAACAATCGCAGTTGTTGGTTGTGATGCAATGAGTAAATTGACTGACCGCAAAGATCGCGGCACTTCTATTCTTTTTGGTGACGCAGCAGGGGCTGCAATTTTGACTCGCGATGAAGACCCAGAACGAGGTTGTTTTTATCAAAAAATGAATGCCAACGGTGACCCGTGGCCAGCGCTGTACATACCATCAAAGGAATCGCAAGTTGTTGAAGGCGACACCGCAACAACAAAATTGGGAATGCTTCGAATGCAGGGTAAAGAAGTCTACAAGTTTGCTGTTTCTACTTTTACTAGAATTACCGAAGAACTATTAGATGAAACAGGATTGAAACCAGAAGATGTTACGCAGTTTGTTTGTCATCAATCAAACATGCGTATTATCGAATCGGCACAGGAAAAACTTGGTCTTTCTGACGATAAAGTATATAAAAACATTCGTCATTTTGGCAATAGCTCAAGCGGCTCCGCCGCGTTATGTTTCGACCAACTTTGGCAATCGGGAAAAATGAAATACGGCGACACGATCGTTCTGCTAGCCTTCGGCGGCGGTCTTACATGGTCGAGTAGTGCATGGAGACTTTGACTAATGTCTGACGCAACTATATTACTTTGCCCAGGTCAAGGCGCACAAAAAGTTGGCATGGGAAAGGCGTGGTACGACACATCTTCTGGTGCAAAAGCTATTTTTGAAGAGGCAGATGAAGTTCTTGGCGACACATTAGGTCGACCCCTTTCTGAAATTTGTTTTGAAGATCCAGAAGGAACAATCAACCAAACAAATGTTTCTCAACCTGCTATTTATACAACTTCAATTGCGAGCTGGCACGGTCTTCAAGAACAAGGTGAAGTCAATAATGTGATTGCAACAGGCGGACTTTCCCTTGGTGAATATTCTGCGTTACATATTGCGGGTGTGTTTTCATTTGCTGAAGGCTTGAGACTTGTAGCGCAACGTGGGAAGTTGATGCAAGAAGCAGCCGAAACGTCACCTTCAACAATGGTTGCTGTTATGGGCGATGATGAAACAATTCTTGCACTTTGCGAAGAAGCACGTGGTGAAGATATTCTTGTGCCAGCAAACTTCAATGCAACTGGGCAAATCGTGTTAAGTGGTTCGGTTGCAGCGTGCGAGCGAGTCGCCGAGCGTGCAAGCGACCGAGGTGTTCGAGCAACACGACTTTCCGTCGCTGGCGCTTTCCACTCACCATTTATGCAGCCAGCTGCAGAGGGGATGCGAGAGGCACTCGCCGCAGCAACCCTGCGTGATTCCACTATCCCAGTGTGGTCAAATGTGACAGCAAAAGTGCATATAGATGGTGAAGTTTCCGATCGACTCGTTGACCAAATTACCGGATCAGTTCGCTGGTCAGAACAGTGCGCTGCGATGGCGACAGAGTATGATGGTGTTTGGCACGAACTTGGCCCCGGAAGTGTTCTTCGAGGTCTTATGCGACGAATAGATAGACAATTGAAGGTGCAAAGCCATGATGAACCATAAAATTTTAACTGTAACAATGTTGTGTGCAACGATCGTTCTCTCTGGCTGCGGGGGAGAAGAAGAAGTAGTTGAAACAAAGCCAGTAGTGAAAGCACAACCAAAAGCACCAAAAGTACCGCCGAAAAAAAATCTCTCTGATGTTGCAAGCGAAGTGAATGCAGACGTTCGAATTGTTTGGACTGACGAAGAAAATTCTGAATCAAATGCTGAACGCGAGGCAATTTTTCGTTTCTTTACTGCATTTTTACAAAACGATCACGCGCTCCTTCGCCCGATGTTATCACCTGCGGATCAACTAGAACTTGGAACCCTTGCTGATGCTACAAACCTTTCTGAGACGTTAAACAGTGTGACACGTGTTGATATTCGAACTGGTTCAGATCTTGCATCAGGAAAATCATGCGTTGTCGCGGTGTATGAAATTGGAATGGACTATCAACCACAACTTTGGTCATTCGAAGAATCGAATGGTGCAGTTGTGTTTACGTCACTTGAATCACCACCGGGGCTCATGGATCAACTCAGTGGTGATTGGATAAAGTCGTACTTTAAAGGTCGCGATGAATTGTTAGCAAAAGCGGGGGATAGTGATCAATCAAGTTCGTACCAACTCGCTGGCGAAGGAACAACTTCAACGAGTGGTGGAGGTTCACCAAACAAGCCCGGCGGGCCACCAAGTATGCCCGGGAATCCAAATCCAGGTCCAAAGACGCCCGGCGGACCCGGCCCAATGACGCCATAATTTGAATCAACGGATACGCAAGAATGTCAAATGACACATCACAACAAGTAGCAATTGTCACAGGCGCAAGTCGTGGCATCGGTCGAGCAATCGCAACGAAACTTGCAAGCGATGGTTTTCATGTCGCACTTGTTGCACGCGACGCAGAAAAACTTTCTCTTGTGCAAAAAGAAATAGAAGCAGATGGTGGTATTGCAAGCACGCACGTTTGTGACCTCGCACAGCGTGGCGATTTTGGTGCACTGATCGATACGTTGTATGCAGATCTTGGTCGAATTGATGTGCTTGTCAACAATGCGGGTATGACTCGCGATGGTCTCATGTTACGCATGTCCGACGAGGATTTTGAAGATGTGATCAATGTAAACCTTCGTTCAGTGTTCGAAGGGTGCAGAGCGGCCGCACGTCCAATGATGCGAGGGCGGTTTGGTCGAATCATCAATATTACTTCGGTGACTGGTCTAAGTGGAAATGCGGGGCAAGCGAATTATGCTGCGGCGAAGTCTGGGCTCGTTGGATTGACCAAGACGATCGCAAAAGAGTTTGGATCAAAGGGAATTACAGCAAATGCGATTGCACCCGGATTTATTGAGACGGACATGACGGCAGCCCTTGGCGAGGAAATTCGCAAAGGTGTCGAAAAATCTGTTCCCCTTCGCAGATATGGTCAGCCAGAAGAAATCGCCTCAGCGGTCTCATTTCTCGCCTCAGATGGCGGCGGATATGTGACCGGTCAAGTCCTCGTTGTTGATGGTGGTCTCACCTGTTAAAAGGCGGCGCCACCTGCAATTTATTATCCGATATAATCCGCACTCCCAAGCAATGACGCGAAGGAAATTAAGGAGAACCTACAAATGACAATGACAAAAGCAGAAGTCGAAGCAAAAGTAGTAGACATCGTCTCAACCCAACTTGGTGTTGATAAAGCAGAAGTTTCACTCTCATCTAGTTTTGCAAATGATCTCAATGCAGATAGTCTTGATACTGTTGAACTTGTGATGGAACTTGAAGATGCATTTTCAACTTCGATCCCAGACGATGAAGCCGAAAAAATCCAAACAGTTGGCAGCGCAGTAGATTTTATTGTTGATGCAACTGAAGCAACTGACTGAGTAAAGCAGAACAGTGACTGATCTTTCTAACCGGCGTGTTGTCATAACTGGTCTTGGGGCTGTGACCAATATTGGTCACAATGTTTCTGACACATGGGCAGCCCTACTCGCAGGGAAGTCCGGCATTGGTCCAATTACAGCCTTTGAACAAGATGATCAATGGCCAGCGAAAATTGCGGGCGAAATTCATGATTGGGACCCAGTCGATCATCTTGATCGAGCCTCAATTAAACGAATGGACCGTTTTTCTCAATTGGGTGTTTTTGCAGCCAAGGAAGCAATGGCACACAGCGGTCTTGATTGGGAAAACGGTGATCCATATCGCCGCGGAGTTTCGATCGGCTCAGGTGTTGGGGGAATCGCAACTATTGAGCACTTTGCACACGTGCTTCGCGAACGGGGTCCACGTCGGTTGAGTCCCTTTACAGTCCCTCGTTTAATGGTAAATGCGTGCGCAGGGAATGTATCCATTGCATACAACCTTCGCGGCGTGAACTCTGCCGTTGCAACTGCGTGTGCAACTGGCGGTCATGCAATCGCCGAAGCATATACATTTATATCGACTGGTATGGCAGATTTTGTGCTTGCCGGTGGTGCTGAAGCTGCGGTAACGCCAGTGTGCGTCGCTTCGTTTACTGCAATGAAAGCACTGTCTACTCGAAACGATGAACCAACAAAAGCATCACGACCATTCGATAAGGATCGCGACGGATTTGTGCTCTCAGAAGGGGCTGCAGTGCTTGCAGTTGAGGAGTATGAGCACGCCAAAGCACGCGGTGCGGATATTCTTGCGGAAGTCGTTGGATTCGGCATTACTGGAGATGCTGGCCACATTGCAGCACCAGATTCCGAGGGAACAGGTGCAAAAGCAGCAATGTCAGCAGCGATTTCGCATGCAGGAATAGATCATTCGCAAATCGGATACATCAATGCACATGGCACATCAACGCCGCTTGGCGATGCAGCGGAAGTGGCTGCAGTCAAAACATTGTTTGGTGATCATGCATACAACTTAGCGATGAGTTCTACAAAATCATGCACTGGTCATATGCTTGGTGCAGCTGGTGGAATTGAATCGATTGCAGTGATTCTTGCACTGAAAAATGGAGTGCTGCCACCAACAATCAATCTAGACAATCTCGACGAGGGTTTTGATTTAGATTTTGTTGCAAATGAACCACAAGAACGTCCAATTGAATTTGCATTGAATAATTCTTTTGGTTTCGGTGGACACAACGTTTCGTTGGCGTTCAAAAAAATATAGTTAAAAAGGGAACGTCATTCCCGCCCACAACATAAGACTGTCACGGCCGGGGTTTGATCGATATGTGTTTGCATTGGAAATGTGATGCCAACGCAAACCAATGAGCCATCGCGCAGAATCACTAGCATCAAATGTGAAACCTAACCCCACTTGTGGAGTGAAGTTAAAATCTGATCCATCAGATGGGACGTTGTCTTCTGTAAACAATAAACCTGCACCACCTTCTATAAAGAAGGACCACTCTTTCTCAGCAATTGCATGCCAACGAAGTTGAAGCGTCGCATTGAATCCGTCTGTGTTGCCACCAGTTTGTGTGATGTCAAGCAGATTCAATCCAATGTCAAGACTAAGTTGGTCTGCAATAAAATAATCGAACTCGACACCCAGAAGAATGATTTCATTGTCATGATGGGTCATGCCCTCCGCATACCCTCCATGGATTCCCCATCGCCAAGATCCCTCTTGTCCCCACTGGGTAGAGATCGGTTCTTCAATTTTTTCTGGTTCGCTTGGCTGAGATAGAGTGATAGCCGAAAGTAGCGTCGGTTCAAGTTGCACCTGTTGTAATTCTACTTGCGTCGTTGCTGCGAACGACAGAGCAAGAATTGGGAGAGAAAATAGCATTGTGTAGATCCTCGTTCGCGGCCTCAGCGATTTGGTATATTTGCACCCTTCAAGGGAGAAGAGTGCCCTATTGAAGTGATCCCAAGGGGATTCGAACCCCTGTTCCCAGGATGAAAACCTGGTGTCCTGACCTGACTAGACGATGGGACCTAAGGCGGAGAATGATACCGCAGCCACGCATTTGGTGCTGCGTGTATCCTGCTCAAATCTATGGTCCCCATGCATATTTTTTTACTTTTTTGCATATTTGGAGCAAATTTTCCACCCATTGAGGAAAATGAGGCTGCAAGACTCACATTTGCCGTCGATGGACGTGATTCATTGGACGATGGATTTGCTGTTTTGGTCGAAAATGCAATGGGTTGGGCGGCTAGTTCTGAAGAAAAAGCAGGTTCGGTAAACCCAGCGGTTTTCTTGGATTTGGTGAAGGATCCAGCGACCTATCGCGGCAATGAATTGGCAATTGCTGGCGTGATTGAACAACAATCGGCCGCGCCGCCACCTTGGGAATACGTTGGGGAATGGTTCGTTCGTGATACATCGGGGACACCGTTCGTGTTATACGTTGTCGGTGAAAGTGATATCTCTGCGAAGGCGGACATTGTTGCCAGAGCTCGGTTTTATAAGCGTGTTGATCTCACTGGTCGTGATGGACAAGTTCGATCGTTTGCAACATTTGTAACGTCGAGCAGTGCAGTAGAGAGCAGTGGTTTTGGAAAAAGCATTCCACTCCAACTCTTGTTTGTGCCTGTCGTGGTTGCTGGAGCACTGGTTGTTTTTTTGTTGAGCCGGAAAAAAACAAACCAACGATTACAAGTTCGTGATGTGTTGCTACACATGGATGAAGTGATCGATGCTGTAGACGATGCCTCGATGGATCTTCCGGAAGATCCAGCAGACGCATTGGCTTTATTACACGAAAGTGCCGAAGAACTAACATGAATTGCGTGCAGATAGAACTTGGTGATCGATCGTATGAGATGCAAATAGGGTGTTGTATCTTAAAAGAAATGCTCTGTGATGTTCAAGGTCGCGCGATGTTCGTAGTAGATGACAATGTAATGCCGCTGCTAGGAGACACCCTTTCGGTTGACGATGAACGTTCGTTGATGACCATGTTTGCCTCCGAAACAAACAAAATGATGGGATCAGTAGAGAAAATTTGGGATGCAATGCTCGATGCAGGGCATGACCGCGCAACGACGCTAGTCGCAGTTGGTGGTGGAATCGTAGGCGATGTTGGTGGCTTTGCAGCTGCGACCTTTATGCGGGGTGTGCCGCTCATTCAAGTGCCCACAACGTTGTTGGCAATGGTCGATGCATCGATCGGTGGCAAAACAGGGGTGAATACAACACGAACGCGCAGCGATGGATCAGAAATTTTAGGAAAGAATTTGGCTGGTGCGTTTTGGCAGCCCAAGAAAGTGATTGCAGATGTTCAGATGTTGCAATCACTTGATGCGAGACAGTTGCGATGTGGTCTTGCTGAATGTGTAAAGCATGCGATGCTTGGAAATCCTGCACTGCTTGCATTTATCGAGGCAAACGCCGAGTCGATTTTAGATTGCGAGTTGAAAGTGATGGAAGAGTTAGTATTTCGGAGTGCATCGATAAAGGCAAAAGTTGTTTCACGTGATGAGCGAGAGGGTGGCGAACGAGCGTTGTTGAATTTGGGACATACGTTTGCGCATGCGATGGAACCGATGCCTGCACTGGGATTACTGCATGGCGAAGCAGTTTCGATTGGACTCGTGGCCGCTGCAAATTGTTCGGAGGCGCTGGGTTTGGTACGCGATGGTTTCGTTGATCGCACAAGGGAAGTGCTCTCAAAACTTGGGCTTCCTGTGCGAATGCAAACGGCTATACCCACGACCGAATGTATTACGATGATGCAACTTGATAAGAAAAACCGCGATGGCAAGATGCGGCTCGTGTTGCCAGAAGGCGATTGCGGTGCTGTTATCACAGAGGATGTCGATCTCGAGACGATATCGCTTGCATTGCTGGCAGTTGGCGCTTGCTGATTGTTGACGCAGAACCAAGTTGACTCCGAGTTGTTTTTCATGAAAAAATGTTCTCAGTTCCGATAAAGATAGGGTTGGAGTTCAAGGATGAACCCACATGAGAGGATTTTTACTGTGCGTACTATTGCTATTGTGAATCAGAAGGGTGGTTGTGGGAAAACAACTACCTCTATAAATGTTGCTGCCGTCTTTGCGAGTCGGGGGCTTCGGACCCTACTTGTCGATCTAGACCCTCAATCACACTGTGCTGCTGGGCTTGGCGTTCCTGAAGAGCAAATACAAATGAGCATCGGGGATGCCCTCTTGGCTCCGCATGATGAAACCCTCGATAAGGACGAATTCCTCTGGCAAGTTACGAAAAATTTACATCTTGCTCCATCCACGATGATGCTCACAGCGATTGAAGCCGCTGGAGGTGGACTGCATGCGATGCCCGACAAGGATCGAAGGTTGGAAAGTTTGCTCCATCACTTAGATGGTTCGTTTGATCGTTGCGTCATTGATTGCCCTCCAAACATTGGGCTTCTCACGTATAACGCACTCCGCGCTGCGACTGAAGCAATCGTTCCGGTCGAAACTGGTTATTTTTCTCTTCGAGGTGCTCGGAGACAACGGAAAACAATTGAAGCGTTGATTGCAAGAATTGGAAAACCGATCAAAACGCGCATCCTTCCATCGATTCATCGCCCATCTCCACTTGCTAAAAAATTATTGGAAAAACTACGCGAATCTTTTGGTGACGAAGTTGCACCAGTAGTGATTCGAGATCATGAAACATTGCGTGAAGCAGCAAGTTTTGGCCAGCCAGTAGTAGAATTTTCTCCTGGTTGTGATGCAGAAAAGGATTTCGTTGCACTTGTTGATTGGCTTGAAGAGATTTACTCGCCGGCTGCACCATTGGTGGAGGTGCATCCGGTTGGAAATGGCAGGGCCGCTGAGCTTGCCCGTAGAGTCGCAACATTTGACACTTCTGCACAAGCGCCGAAAATTGCTGGACGTATCACGCCAACAGAGGTGACTGATGGCAGCGAACTCTGATTACGCACATCTTGCAGAACTCTTTACGACGGTTGATGAACCGTCGCCTATTCGTTCGTCAGTAGATTTGTTGTTGCTTGGACACTTGCCAGTGCAGGGCGGGTTGTGGCTCATTCCCTACGCTGGAAGAGAATCTTCGGGTGGCATCGGTGCACTGATTCGAATGCATGATGACACTGTAGATCTAGCAATTGTCGGTGATATTGACGTCGACATTTCTCAGTGCAACTCACTAGAAGATGCGTTTGAAATACTCGGTGCAAAAGTAAGGAACTGGATGGTTCAACCTCCATCAGATGCAGATTCAACAGCACTGTTACATTGTGATGCAGATCGAATCACATTACTTTCTGGTGCTGATCAAGCAGCTGTCGTAGGTGCATATCGTTTGTTGAAGGGACTTGTCGTCGCTTCTGGAAACATTGAAGCGACTCCAACGATGAACCTTGTCATTGTCGGCACCGAAGAACGCGCAGCACAGGATGCAGCAAATCGAATTGTTCAAACAGCACACCATCAACTTGGCGTGCAACTTTCTGTAAGCCAACCATTGCCTGCGATGGGTTCAACGAGCAGAGTGGCATCACAAGGAAGTTTCCCAAGAACAAGCGGAATTGTTGATATCCTCACTCGCATTCGAGCAGCATCACAAAGAACACCAGAACCACAAAAGATGCAAGATGTTGAACAGACAATTCCACTTACACCCCGTCCTGTTGTTCACATTGACGAACCAGTTATTGAGGAACCAGTTATTGAAACACCTCCAATGGTCACACAAGAGAAACGAGAAAAACAAACGTTCGCTTCTTATGTAGAGGGTCTGATCGGTATTAAGCCCCGCTGCCCCGAACACGAAGAAGTTGAACTTGCAATCGACACCGATGGCAAACTACATGTTCTTGCAGATGCAGAAGATTTTCGTGATGCAACGATCGTTTCTGGTTGGGCGATGCGACATCGTGAATTGATCACGATGGCGTGCGGTGCAATGGAGATCGACACATCGCACACGCCGCAGCAGCATGTCTTTACAGACAATGCACTTTTAGTTGCCGATCTCCATGGAACAGATCTTGCCCTGCATCTCCTTACCGAAGTAGAAGTTGATGGTCACACTGGTTGGTTTTGCACGCCGCTGAATTGATTTTCATACAACCGCTCCCAAGCGCCATGTGCAAATGAGTGAAGTTCGTTTTCATCGAACCCTTGTTCTTGAAGGCGGTCTAACAAATATGGTAACTGCGAAGGATGTTTCAAACCGATTGGTAAATGCTTTGGAGTGAATCCGCCGTCGAAATCACTACCAAGTGCAATTTGGTTTCTATTCCCCGCAAGATCACAGAGATGGAAAATGTGTTCAACACAATCATCAATCGTTGCAGTTTGTGATGTATCAGAGAATGTTTTTGAAAGAAACATTGTGCAAAGATTAAGACCAATGACACCGCCACGCTTGAAAATCTCTTTTGCTTGTTCGTCAAGTAAATTGCGCTGGGAATCAGATTGAAGGACGTTACGACTGTTTGAATGGCTCGCAATGATGACACGGTCTGTGCACGAAACAAGATCTTCGAAAGACTGCACGGATAAATGAGACGCGTCATGCAACATGTCATGCGCATCTAATGTTTGGACTAGTGCTTTTCCTTCGTCAGTTAATCCGTGTGTGCAATCATTTCCACCAGCGTATCTTGTGCCGGTTGACCAAGTTAATCCGACAATACGAAGACCGCGGTTGTACCACCATGAAACATCATCGATGTTTCTAATTGGATCAGCGCCTTCCATAAGCAGGAGCACTTCAAGCGAACTCGAGTTATTGACAAGTTGTTTCGCGTGCAACAATTGAATATGACCTTGTTTGTGCAAGTCAAGGTATAGATCTAATTGTTTTTTACCCTGAAGGAAAGCATCGTTGCTGTCGTCCTTTTTATAACCAAGGATATGGTCCTCAGGTGATGTGTAGATTGTTCCTGCAATTGTTTTGACATGACCTTTGTTAAGGTCTGGAATGGATATACATTCATCCTGTCTGGCGGTGCATTTTTGAAGAATATCTCTGCCACCAAGTGCGATGTATGCCAAATCTACATGTCCGTCGACCCAATGTGTTTGCATTTGCATACAGTATCAGAGAATGTGCGATGTTCTATTGCATGTGTTGGTATCCTGTACCGACGCATGGAATCAAACGTCGAGTCAAATTATTCTCCGCGGCCAAGTTCAAGACGACTGCAAGCGCTGATTGTTGGAATAGGCGCAATCGTCATTCTCTCTGTCGCAGCATGGCTTTCACCTTCAGCTGATGGTGTTGGCACGCATAAGCAATTGGGTCTTCCCCAGTGCGGCTGGATTGTCGCTGTGGATCTGCCATGTCCCACTTGTGGGATGACAACTGCATTTTCTTACACAGTGAGAGGAAATTTTATATCAGCGTTAAAAACGCAGCCATTTGGCATGTTTCTCGCTGTTTTTGTGGCAATAACAGGGATATTGGCCCTCATAATTGTTCTGACGGGTCGTCCCAAAGTAGCCTTTTGGTATCGTTGGATGACAACAAAAACACTTTTTATCGTTGCAGGGCTAGCAGCATTCGCTTGGGTGTATAAAATCCTTGTTCATCGAGGATGGTTTTTATGAAACGAATTCAATTATGTATCTATCTCTTGGCTTGCACAGTTTTGTGTGGCTGTTCTATTTTTGCATTTGGCGGTGCAGTGAAGCAATCGTTCGAAGATCAAAAATTGGTGGAAACACATCCACAGTACAGCCTTGACGATCAAACAGTTGCAGTTGTAATTACGGCGAACCTCTCTGTTCATTATCAACACCCTGGCATCGCCAATTTGATTGCCGAGGGCGTTGTTGCACGGTTGGCGAAAGCGTCTTCAGAGGGAACTGGGGGTGTGCAAAATGTTCGAATACTTGATCCATCTCTAGTAGCGCAGTGGCAATTCAACACACCGCAGTGGTCCGCGATGCCAACAAGCGAATTGATTGAAACATTGAAGGTTGATCGAGTTATCTACATAGACTTACATGAGTATCGTTTGACACCTCCCGGAAATGAATGGTTGTGGGAAGGTCTTTGTGAGGCAACAATCGGAGTCGTTGAAAAGGGTGCGTATGAACAAGATGGATTCACTGATGTGTTTACAATCGCTGCAACATTCCCCCGTCGACCAAGTGTTTTAGCAAGGCAAGAAGCTGACGAAGCTGATATTGCTCGTGGTTTACTCACTGAATTTATGAAGCAAACAGCTTGGCTTTTTTACTTTCATTTAGAACCAAAAAACCCAGATCGTTACAGGCCGGAGTTAGATACATGAAAGTAATAGTTATCTGTTCGTTTGTTCTCGTTGCTTGTTTTCTTACTTCTTGTAATATAGTTGCGGGTGTTGCGTATGTCGTTTCACCAGATCCGGAACAAATAGCGTTGTTTGAATTGCCCCAGAAAAAAACAGTTGTTTTTGTGGATGATCGCCACAACATTATGCATCCAAGCAGGCTTAAAAGTGTCGTTGCAGATAAAATAACATCGGAATTGCTTGAACGCGAATTGGTTGTTGAAATGATTTCTCCTCGCGATGCGATGCGATATGCCGATGCGCAAGATCGAAGTGGGTCTATTTTGACAATAGGTGCGATTGGAAAAGCAGTTGGGGCATCGGTTGTTATTTATGTAGAAACGACTACTTTTATCTTGTCAGTCGATGGACACAACGCGGCTCCGCTAGCAGGTTGTAGTGTTCGAGTCGTTGATGTTGAAACGAGGGCACAGTTGTTTCCTGCTCCTGACTCTATTGAGGCAGCTCACAAGGTGCGAGCAGCCTTGCAACGTGTAGATCCCCACCAGATTTCTAGCGTAAGTGCATCTAGAAAATTATCAACTGTCCTTGCTGATAAACTAGGCGACGCAGTCGCAAAGTTGTTCTACACACATACGACTGGTCGTTTGGGTGAAAACTTAGAACGCAAATAACATTGTCATTTTTACATGTCATCGCACCTTTTTCGGAACCGTCATCCCGTGCAATGGTCGGGTTAATGAAATTGCTGACTCAACGATTACCAAAAGAACACAACGTTCTTGTACTTGGCAATGCGTTAGAATCAAACGAATTACGAACACAAGGGTTTTCTGTGTTAGGTTCTGTTCAGGGGCTCGAAAACAAATCCCGCACACTCGGCAACCGTCTCCGCAGAGCAATTGCAACAAAACGAGATTATCTGCTTGCGTGGGGTTGGAATTCCACAGTAGCAGTTTCAGGGATTGACACTACGCATCAAGTCATCGGATTTGTTGACTCTATCGATGCTGTGGATATTCCAGAGATAGAAGTTGATCGCGTGATACCAACAACATGGACGTGCGGAGAGTTAATGAAAAAAAGTACACGCAATGCACAAACAGTGATGGAACCCCTTGTAGGAATTGATGCGAAAACTCTTGTTGTAGATTCAAGATCAGTATTCAGTGGTTTGCAAATACCAGTGAACGCATTGCTCGTTGCGATCGTGAACGATGTCGGAAAGTGGCAAGAAATAGTAGCGTTTGTTGTGAAAATGAAATCGTTGGAAATTGACGTGACTGTTGTGGTTTCTGATTCATACGTGTTTTATTCAGAACTTTATTTCGCTTTAGAGGAGCATCATTTAGCAACAAATGTACGGAGAACGATGGGTGGAATCCGTTTGATTGATGTAGTGCACGCTGCTGCTTTTGCATGGGCGCCAACTTCCATCGTACATGGCGCACTTGAAGGCGTGTTAGACTTGTTGTCAGCATCTGCAAGTGGGACGCCTGTTGTTGCATCAAACAAACATGCAATTGCTGGTGTCCCAACATTAGGCCCAAGAATCGCGTGGGTTTCTACTGTTTCTGAGTTAAGTGCATGGGCAGCAGAACTCGTTAAAGATTCTGATCGCATTTCTAGCAAAGGATTAGAAATCGCAGCAAGAGTACGATCGATTGCTTCGCCATCAAAATTTGTAGAAGGATTTCAGTTGCGACTGCAGTAATTACGTGTTGTGTTTGCTCGCAACTTTTTTCGGAGCCTTTCGTCTGTTCCGTTGATCTAGAACAGGTGTTTCAACGGAAACGGGCTTGGTAATTTTTTGAACTGTATTCAATTTTGCTGCAACAACACGACCTAAATATAATCTGCAATCTGCATCTGGGGAGAGGTGTCCCTCTAACTCGCAGTCGAACCATCCAATTGCATTTTTTAGGATTGGAGTACCAGTGACGGCGGTGTCGAATTCTATTGAGAGGAATGGATCATCAGTGCGTTCGAGTGGTTTGCCAAACCGGTGAATGGAACGGCGGTCACCTGCTGGCATCATGTTCAGGACAAAAGCACGAGCATCTCTGAGCATCGGTTCAATGGTTTGACCCTTTTTCACTGCAACAACCAGCATTGGCGGGTCGCTGCTGCATTGCTGCACCCAACTTGTAAGGATGCCAGTTCGGAATTTATCGTACGCGCATGTCAGCACAAATAGCCCGCTGGGAATAGAGCGAAGGGCATTGTGGATTATTTGTGGATCAGAATTCATTTTTCTCTCTTCGACTTTGCGCACGTAAAACGTGCGCAAGTACTGCACTCGACTATACTTAGAGTGGCACAGATGTGGGGAAAAGCAAGGTCTGATAACAGAAGAGTTCAGCTTTTCTCAAGAAAGTGTTGCAAAGTGGGTAAATATGGGGTACTGTGGGGACGAAAGATAATGGAATCCCACAAAGCAACCCATGTTATTTACAGGAAACACCGAGAGATCAATCGACGACAAACATCGTTTGTCAATACCAACAGAGATGCGCTGTGGATTTGCAATGGGATCGGGCTCAAGCGTGGTATATGCTTCACCGGGATCAGCAGGGAGTATTTTCCTTTGGTCGGAATCGACTTTCGAAGCAATGTCAAAATCTCTCGATCATTCGCTGCTTCCAGACGAAGATGTGATGGAATACGAGCAACTGCTCTATTCACAATCGAAGCGAATCGAAATAGACAAAGCGGGGCGAATTCGCCTTCCAGAAACGCTGTTGGAATATGCAGGGATCGGATCCCAAGCAGTAGTGATTGGCGTGCGGGATCATATCGAAATCAGAGATGCAGCGAAATGGAAAGCTTCGCTTGGGGAAAAACTTCCGAAACTTCCGGAAATATGGAATCGCGCGAGAAAACAGAGAACAACAAATTCAAACGATTCGGTAGGGGGAACACAATGAATCACCTGTTCTATAAGGCTAAGCAGGGACGCTTAGCCTGCGAGGGGTTCGGCGTCACGGACGATGCCTCCTCTTTGCATCTTGAATCAGCGATCAGGCCAGAGGTCGCGATACTTGGACCACGGACGGTCCTCAAAGGAGCGTGTGCTCGCATGGAGGCGAAGCACTACCCAACTTCGGTTCTCGACATCTCACCGTGTCGAGAACCATTCCTCAAGTCGATCGGACGACAGTCTGGTCACACTTCCTCGGTTCGCAGCATGCCCCACCACTTGCTGCGAACCTTTTTTATAGACCTGACCCCATCCCTGACATGAAGCGCGAACGGCGGACATTTGACCCCGGGGTCTGACCCTCGGACCTGACCCTTTGACCTGACCCCGGGGTCAGACCCCATCCCTAACAAAGTACGAACGGCGGACATTTGACCCGCGGTCTAGACTCACCGTTAAATTGGTAAAACTGACCCCCGGACCTGACCCTTTGACCTGACCCTTTGACCTGACCCTTTGACCTGACCCCGGGGTCTGACCCCCGGACCTGACCCCGGGGTCAGACCCCATCCCTAATAAAGTACGAACGGCGGACATTTGACCCCCAGACAGAGGTCCATTGCATATCACAGCAGTCATCCAAAATGGACGGATGGGAATGTTCGAAGCTTTTTCGAATGTGTTATTTGTTAGAAGCGGGGCGGATCTTGCCTGCGATGGATGGACCCTTGGTTACTATCTGATTCGCAACCTCAGAGCGATGTACAGGAATATCTCGTGGGAAATCCAAAGCAATCCGAACTCGATCACCTTTGATCGAGGCTATTCGAACAATACCAATTGGGTGTGCTGGATCCCCGATGACTACTTCTTCCCCTTCTCTTCGTGTAATTACAAGCATAATGCGGACCTCCTGCCGCTCATT
>JACKQG010000906.1_pt1 | contig 41581 bp, 37 predicted proteins | sample 8237621 | NCBI WGS metagenome assembly JACKQG01 (sample SAMN15677084, study PRJNA649215) | marine metagenome | biome: marine; feature: Black Sea; material: saline water; isolation source: suspended particulate matter (SPM) from the Black Sea western gyre | collected 2013-06-09/2013-06-10 | depth... | reverse complement strand
TATCTTTAGCAAGCTAAAGAGTTCTCGTGCGACTTGCATGTGTTAAGCACGCCGCTAGCGTTCATTCTGAGCCAGGATCAAACTCTCCAATTAAATTTCTTTAAGTTGCTTTTGCAACAAATTTACAAGAGACCTAACTCACAAGCTGTCACTATTTAGTTTTCAAAGATCAAGATTAAAATTCTCTGCAGCAGGCTTCAAAAAATGCGCTCGCTGTTTTCGAAAAAGTTTTTTCTAAGATATCTATTGCATGGTGTCAAGAAGTTTCTTCTTAATTTTTATTAATATATAAAAATATATTTATCTGAACTGCAAAAGCAAACGCTAAGCCCTCAGCTTGCTGCATAAAGTTTTGATCATGTCGATTATTTATATTTTCTACATAAAACTTATAATTGTCAAGTAACATTTTTAATAAGTCATCATGTTTGATAAATTCGTAAAAAGTCGAATTCATCAGGTGTAAAGTGTTAGGTTAAAGTAATTATCTGTTTTATCAGGCTCTTAACACTTAACACCTAACACTTTACACGTTTCGTAAAAAATGATTTTTTGAGTTTTTACGAATGTATCATATTTGATGGTATCGTAAAAAAAAACGAATTTACGAAACCGTTTAACATCTAATCTTTATTTTGTGAAAACGTTTTTTTCCCGCTCTTAACAATATCTCCTTATTATTAAGGTCATTCTCGTTTATCATATATTCAGTTGAATTAATTCGATTGTTATTTATATATGCCCCCCCCTGCTTGATCAGCCTCATTGCCGCACTTCCTGATGGGACAAGCCCTACAAAATGAAATAATTTAAATGCAGGAATGCCTGCCTGGATCTGTTCCAAATCAAAAAATGAATGCGGCACTGAAATATCATCAAAATCGGCTTCATCTCGTGGGATAGTGCTTGTAGGCATTACCCTCTCCGATACTATACGAACACCGAACATACTTGCTGCTGCATGATAAGCTTTTACTGCCTCCTGCCGACCATGAACAAGTTGAGTGGTTTCGAAAGCAAGTACCGTTTTAGCGCTGTTTAAATCATCATCCTCCAGCTTTTCAACATCTCTAATTTCATCCATAGGCAAAAAAGTATAAAGGGCCAAAAAACGGACAACATCATTATCATCTGTATTGATCCAGTACTGATAATATTCGTATGGGCTCGTTCTTTCAGAATCAAGCCAAACAGCTCCTTCGGCTGTTTTTCCCATCTTTGCGCCGCTACTTGTAGTAATCAATGGAAAGGTTATACCAAAAACGGTCTCTCTGCGCATCTTTCGAATAAGCTCGATACCGCTAATTATATTCCCCCACTGGTCACTTCCTCCCATCTGGAGTTTACAACCACATGTATCAAAAAGATTTAGGAAATCATATGCCTGTAAAAGCATGTAATTGAATTCAATAAAGTTCAACCCTTCTTCCGATTCAAGGCGCATCTTATAGCTTTCCGCCTTTATCATTCGATTGACGCTGAAATGCCTTCCGATCTCTCTGAGAAAAGGTATATATTTTAATTCGGTCAACCAGTCGGCATTGTTTAATATAAGGGCTTTCCCTTTGCTGAAATCTATAAAGCGAGACAGCTGCTTTTCTATCCTCCGCGCATTATGTTCCACCATTTCAGGCGTAAGCAGCTTTCGCGTCTCAGTCTTGCCGCTCGGGTCTCCAACAAGCCCTGTCCCGCCTCCAATAAGAGCTATAGGACGGTGCCCATGTTTCTGCATATGGGCAAGCGACATTATAGGCACAAGATTTCCAATATGCAGACTTGATGCTGTTGGATCAAAACCGATATAACCAGTAATATTTCCCTGATCAAAATATTCAACCAACTCATCATTATGAGTGGTTTTTTCAATAAAACCACGCTCATAAAAAATATCGATTAAATTATTCATACACTTTCCCTATTTATTTGCATATTCCACTGCTCTGGTTTCTCTAATAACTGTAACCCTGATCTGGCCTGGGAATGTTAATGACTCCTCAATCTTTTTTGCAATATCTTTGCTTAAAAAAACAGACTCATCATCTGAAATTATTTCACTTTCAACTATTACTCTAAGTTCCCTGCCGGCCTGAATAGCATAAGTGTTGGAAACTCCTTTAAATGAATTAGCTATTTTTTCAAGATCTTCCAGTCGTTTAATATATTTTTCAAGTAATTCTTTTCGCGCTCCAGGCCTTGCCCCGGAAAGCCCGTCAGCAGCCTGTACCAACAAATCATAGACTGAACCAGGTGGTATATCTTCATGATGAGCAGCTATAGCATCTACAACCTTCGTGGATTCACCAAATTTTTTAGCAAGCTTAGAACCGATCAAAGCATGTGGCCCTTCGACCTCGTGATCCACCGCTTTTCCAATATCATGCAACAATCCCATACGTCTTGCCAGTTTTTGATTAAGTCCTAATTCAGAGGCCATAATACCACATAAAAACCCCACCTCAACTGAATGTTGCAAAACATTCTGCGAATAACTTGTTCGGAATTTTAATCTACCAACTATCTTAATTAGCTCATTATGAATACCATGAATCCCTAAATCAAAAGCAGCTTGTTCTCCTGCCTCCTTTATTGCCAAATCAATTTCCTGCTCAATCTTTTTTACAACATCTTCTATCCGTGCCGGATGTATTCGACCATCTGATATCAACTTCAAAAGTGAAAGCCGAGCCACCTCCCGCCTGACAGGATTAAAACCCGACAGTATAACCGCCTCAGGAGTATCATCTATAATAAGATCGATACCTGTAGCAGCCTCAATAGCGCGTATATTACGCCCTTCTCTGCCGATTATACGCCCCTTCATTTCATCGCTGGGAAGTTGCACAACAGACACAGTTCGTTCGGCAATAAAATCTCCGGCATATCTCTGGATGGCTGTAGCTATAATTTTTTTGGCTTTTTTATCTGCTTGTTCTTTTGTTTCATTCTCTATTATTTTAATTAGTCTGGCAGCCTCATGTCGCGCCTCGTTTTCCATCGCCCTGATCAATAACTCCTTGGCCTGCCCGGCCGCCAAACCGGAAATCTTTTCAAGCTGTTTTTTTTGTTCTTCTATTAATTTATTATAGTTTGTTTCGCTCTGCTCAGCATGCTCAACCTTTTTTACCAACTGCTTTTCTTTTCTGAAAATTTCTCTGTCTCTCCGCTCAAGTTGCTCAATTTTTCTATCGACGCTCTCCTCTTTTTGTATCAACCTTCTTTCTTTTTTCTTTAATTCAGATTGAGTCTCTTTTGTTTCAGCATCAAATTCACTTTTCATGTTGAAAAGTCTATCTTTTGCTTCGAACTTAGCCTCTTTTATCAGTGTTTGTGATCTCCGTTTAGCATCCTCTAACAGCCGTGATGCCTCCAACTCAGCCGACTTAAGCTTCTGAGAAATAATCCTTCCCTTCACCCAACAGGCAATGACACAACCTAACATAAAGCCGATTATGCCAAATAATATATTATATGCATTCATTGCTAATCTCCATGGATATATATAAAAAACCACATAATTTGCACTAAATCAAAATTATTAAAATGGCGTTTGAACCGCAATAGCGAGCGCATTCCCCGTAGCTTGCTGCGGGGTTGGCGAGCGCCTAAATAACCACCTGCGCAGCAGATGGCTTTGTTGGGCGGCTGCAAGCCGCAAAACAAAGAAGCACGAAGTGCCATTGTTTAAGTTTGCATGCCCGTGCGGAGCAATGGGCTGCAAACAATCTAAAAATGGCTAACTTCCTTACGGTCGCTGTTCAAAACTTTTCAGAAAATCATCAAATTTGACGAACTTATAAAAAGACCAAAAATAATCTGGTGTAAGGTGGATTTGGGATGAGATGTTCGGGAAGCTGAATTGGATTGACAATATACTCTTTATTTAAAGTTAACGTCCTATTTGTAATTAAGGAGGACCCCCGCCAAATAGCCGTGTTAGAAGGTCTTTGAGCCAAGGCTCAAAGTGGGCGCCTTATAGTTTCTTTAGGCTTTTCTGTACAAGCAGAACCTGCTCACCAAAACCAGTGAAAGCTCCCTTAAATATGAATGTTGGGTCAAAGAACATCTTCCAATCACGAACACGGCAGGGGTCGTACCTTTTAAGCGATCCGCTTATTCATTTGGTTGCAACCTGACAGCTGCTTATATTATTGCATATTAGCGCTTAATGTACGTATTAAACTTGCTGAACGTTTAGAAAGCTCCTGTAATAAATCCGAATAATTCCTTTTTAGCTCAAAATTTTCATTAGCAATGTTTAGAGCAGCTAAAATCAATATCGCCAGCTTCGTAATATCAGATGCTTTGCCTGATTGCTGAGTTTCAACCCTGGTTACCTCTTTTACCAGTGATTCAGCGACCTCTTTTGCCTCTGTGATTTCTGATTCAGCTTTAAATGTATAAGGCTGCCCAAATAGCTCTATTGTGACGAGTTGTTCCAATGAATAAGTATTCTTCCTTTCATTTTGTTGGCTGCTGGTATTAAGATTCTATGATATTATTTAATTTGACCAACAAACCATCAACCTTTGACCGCACCAAATCCCTTTCTTCTGAATAACTCTCTTCCGCCTCAACCTTACTTTGAAGCTCCTGTTCCAATCTTTCAATCGTTTTTCTAAGTTCTGCATCAGCCGCTTCATGTGACCTGCAGAAATCAACCAATCTTACAACTTTTTCTTCAATTTCTTCAAACTGTTGTAAAATCAAGTCGTTATCCAATCTTACACCTCATTATCTATATTTAATCTTTTCTATAAGCTAAAGTCAAGATATTTTACCTAACCTTTTATGCATGATAGCCTCAACCGTTATTAGATCCTGACAGGTATTAACACCTATAACCTCTTCAAAATCTCTACCCACCAATACACCAAGAACCTTTTTTTCTCTATACCCTATTTCGACTATATCTGTAAGATAAAGTTCGGCTTGAGCATTATCCGATTTTATCTTTCCCAAAGAATCTAATAAAAATTCCTTTTTTACGCAATAGATGCCTGCATTTATAGTCTTTATCCTTTTTTGTTCGTCTGTTGCATCCGCTTCTTCAACTATTTTAGAAACGTGCAAGTCTTCATCCAATATAAGCCTGCCGTAACCTGTAGGATTGTCGATCTCAACCGCTAAAAGGGATATGTCGCGTTTTGCCCTAATATGATCATCTATAAGCCGTATAACGGTATCTGAACTAAGCAGCGGCACATCACCGCATAATATAACCACATCTTCTATATGTTCAGGTATATAAGGCAGCGCACACAAAACAGCATGACCTGTTCCGAGCTGATCTTTCTGCGCAGCATAAATCAACTCATCATTTTCCTTCTCTGATACTATTGCACGTATCTTATCAGCCTGGTTGCCTACAACCAGTATCACATTATTTCCGGCAACCCTTTTTGCTGTTTCGACAACATATATCACCATGGGTTTGCCAAGAATTTTATGCAGCACCTTGGCATTGCCGGACTTCATGCGTGTGCCCTTTCCAGCCGCCAGAATAATAACAGCAACATTTCCCGCAATATTTCGCATCTATCACCGACTTGAATTAATAAAAAAGGGCAAACCATATTATGGTCCGCCCTTGTTGCAATATTTATAAAAGAATTGACCTGTTATTTCAGGGCGAAAAACAGGTTTTATATCAATTACACCCTTACCCTCTTGTTCCAACAAGCTTAATGCGATGCAATGCTCTTGCCAGAGCTGCCCTGGCTCTCTCATAATTAATATCTGGTTTCTTTGAGGCCAAACGCTCCTGAGCGCGTTTTAGAGCTTCTTTAACACGTTCTATATCTATATCGCGTCTTCTTTCAGCAGACTCAGCCAGCACAGTTACCTTATCAGGAAGCGCCTCCGCGAACCCGGAACTAATAAAAACGCATTTTTCAACCCCATCTGCAGCCTTATAACGAATTGTGCCCAGCTTAAGGGTTGTCAAAAAAGGGGTATGGCCGATTAAAACGCCAAACTCTCCAAGGGTACCGGGGGCCACCACAATCTGAGCATCTTCACTCACAACAGATGCTTCCGGCGTAACTACTTCTAAACGGATATTTCCAGCCATAATTTTCCCTCTATATTTTTATGCAGCAGCCAGCTCTTTGGCTTTTTCAATCACTTCTTCAATCCTTCCTACCATGTAGAATGCCTGCTCAGGGAGTTCATCATGTTTACCTTCGCAAATTTCTTTAAAGCCTTTTACGGTATCTTCTATCTTTACATAAGCACCGGGTTTATTCGTAAATACTTCAGCTACATGGAATGGCTGTGAAAGAAATCTCTGGATCCTCCTTGCACGTGCCACGGTAATTTTATCCTCATCAGAAAGTTCATCAATTCCGAGAATTGCGATAATATCCTGAAGCTCTTTATATTTTTGCAGCATAGTCTGAACCGTACGCGCAACCTGATAATGTTCTTCGCCGATATAAGCGGCATCAAGGATCCTCGAAGTCGAATCAAGCGGATCCACAGCGGGATATATACCAAGCTCAACCAAAGGACGCGACAAAACAACAGTGCCATCAAGATGGGCAAATGTTGTCGCAGGCGCCGGGTCTGTCAAGTCGTCCGCAGGCACGTACACACACTGAACAGCGGTAATAGAGCCTTTATCGGTTGATGTAATCCGTTCCTGAAGCTCGCCAAGGTCAACAGCCAGTGTCGGTTGATATCCAACAGCAGACGGCATCCGTCCAAGAAGGGCTGAAACCTCTGAACCGGCTTGAGTAAAACGGAATATATTATCGATAAACATCAAAACGTCCTGTCCCTCTTCATCACGGTAATATTCCGCAGCGGTCAGCGCAGAAAGTGCAACACGCGCCCTTGCCCCGGGAGGTTCGGTCATCTGTCCGTAAATCAGTGCAGCCTTGGGAAGAACCCCTGAATTCTTCATTTCATGATAAAGATCATTCCCTTCACGTGTCCGCTCTCCAACACCGGCAAACACGGAAATACCACCGTGCTCCATGGCAATGTTATTAACCATCTCCATCATAACAACCGTTTTCCCAACTCCTGCGCCGCCAAACATGCCCATCTTGCCGCCACGGGGGAATGGTACCAGCAGGTCGATCACCTTAATACCTGTTTCAAGAACACGTACCGTTGTGTCCTGCTCGGTAAATTTCGGCGCTTCGCGGTGTATCGGCAACATCTTTTTGTGGCTTACCGGCCCCAGACCATCCACAGGTTTCCCAACAACGTTTAGAACGCGACCCAAACCTGCTTCACCAACCGGCATCATTATAGGTTTGCCAGAATCCTTAACAGGCATCCCGCGCACGAGGCCGTCGGTAACATCCATTGCAATGGTACGAACTATATTGTCACCCAGGTGCTGCGCAACCTCAATAACAAGATTGTCCGGTTCATCGTTGATAGTTTTGTTGGTAATCAGAAGCGCTGTATAAATTGTAGGCAATTTACCCTGCTCAAACTCAACATCAACGACAGGTCCCATAACCTGTGTAATTTTACCTATGTTCTCTCCCATCTATAGACCTCCAAATCTGTTATTGATTACTCGTTATTCGATTAACGATTAATTCAGTTCCAGGTTTATCCTTTAAGCGCTTCAGCGCCACCGACAATATCCATCAAGTCAGCAGTAATGCCGGCCTGACGCGCCTTATTATATGCAAGCGTTAAAGCATCAACCATGTCATCACAGGCTTTTGTAGCATTATCCATGGCGGTCATGCGCGCAGCATGTTCGCTTGTGGATGTCTCCAGAAGTGCGCTGTATAATTGAACATAAACATGCCTTGGAAGCATATCGCCAAGCAGTTCATTTGTTGAAGGCTCGCAGATATGTTCCGCGAGATAAGGCTTTTCCTCCTCAGTTGTCTCTTCCTCAGGCAATTCAATAGGCTGTATCGGCAAAAGCTGCTGCATTACCGGGGTCTGTCTTGCCATACTAACAAATTCTGAAGAAACAATGTAAACTTCATCGTATTCTTCATCTAAAAATCCATCAACAGCCCTCTGACCGGCAACAGTTGCGATGCTAAATCCAAATTTTGCCCCCACGATGCCAAGATGTTCATTTAAAATAGGAAAACCGCTTTTACGGCACCAGTTACGCCCCTTCTTGCCAAAATTAGTAAATACAACCTCAATGTTTTGCTCAGATTTTTCCTTTGCAAATTTTTGGGCCATTGAAATAAGATGTGCATTAAAGCCAGCGCATAATCCCCTGTCTGAAGTACACAAAATAACATGTATCTTCTTAACTTCCTCTCGGGGTATCAACAACGGGCTTGCTTCCTCTCCGGCCTTTTCTGCAAGGCTCCCCAAAACCTCAGCAAATTTGAAGGCATATGGCCTGAACGCATCCATCTTCTGTTGGGCGCCGCGCAGCTTGGAAGTGGCCACCATATTCATGGCCTTTGTTATCTGCTTTGTCTTTTTTACCGCACCTATCTTTGTTTCGACCTCTTTTAACGTTGCCATAGAGCCCAGCCTTTATTTTATCGTATCTTTAAACTCTTCGTCATAAGCTTTGAATGCCTCTGCCATTGTCTTGTCCAGATCGTCTGAAATTTCCTGTTTATCTGCAAGCTCGGTAAATATTTTGGGGTATCTTTCCTCTAAGAATGTGTAAAGACCTGCCTCATATTTTGCCAGAACATCGAGAGGATAATTGTCAAGGAAACCTTTTGTGCCTGCATAAAGTATGGACACCTGCTTTTCCATCGATAATGGTTGAAATTGCCCCTGCTTCAAAATCTCGACAAGTCTTGCACCCCGTGCAAGCTGCTTCTGAGTTGCGGCGTCAAGATCGCTTCCAAAAGCGGCAAACGCTTCCAGCTCCCGATACTGCGCCAGATCGAGCCGAAGAGTACCTGCCACCTGTTTCATGGCTTTGACCTGGGCAGCTCCACCCACACGCGATACGGAAAGGCCGACATTGATTGAAGGCCTTATACCTGCAAAGAACAGACCCGGCTCAAGAAATATCTGGCCGTCGGTAATGGATATAACATTTGTCGGAATATACGCTGAAATGTCACCGGCCTGGGTTTCAATAATCGGAAGGGCTGTCAGAGAACCGGCGCCGAGCTCATCGTTCAGTTTGGCGGCGCGCTCGAGAAGCCGAGAATGGTTATAAAAAATATCACCTGGAAATGCTTCACGGCCCGGCGGGCGTCTCAAAAGAAGAGAAACCTGACGGTATGCCGCTGCCTGTTTTGAAAGATCATCATAAATTATCAGCGCATGCTGCCCTTTATCACGGAAATATTCCCCCATAGCGCATCCTGAATAGGGGGCTATAAACTGCAAGGTTGCAGGGTCACTGGCGCATGCCGCCACTACTGTGGTATATTCCATAGACCCATGTTTTTCAAGAGCCGCAACTATCTGGGCAACCGTCGATTTTTTCTGACCGCATGCAACATAAATGCAATATACATCTTTACCCTTTTGATTAATGATGGCATCGACTCCGATCGCTGTCTTGCCGATCTGCCGGTCACCGATTATAAGTTCGCGCTGACCACGACCGACCGGTGTCATGGAATCGATAGCTTTAAGACCGGTGTACATGGGTTCATGTACACCTTTTCTGGCAATAACACCCGGCGCAACCATCTCGACCCTTCTGAACTCTTTTGCGTCGATAGGGCCTTTACCGTCAATGGGTTCACCGACGGCTGATACTACGCGTCCCAGAACTGCTTCACCCACAGGTACCTGAGCAATACGTCCAGTACGCTTGACCATATCACCCTCTTTAATATGGATATCTTCGCCCATAATCGCGACACCCACATTATCTTCTTCGAGGTTCAATACAAGCCCCAGAATATTGCCCGGAAATTCAACAAGTTCCAATGCCATGGCTTTTTCAAGACCATATATCCTGGCGATCCCATCACCTACCGACAATACGACCCCTGTCTCGCTTAACTCGACCTTCTTGTCATAGTCGGTAATCTGCTCTCTAATAATTTGACTTATTTCTTCGGCTTTTAATTCCATTATACACTCTCACTCCTTTTTAAAGATTCTTTCATATTGAGTAATTGTGTTTCAACACTCCCGTCTAAAACAAGATCACCTATCCTGGTAACAATTCCGCCGATAAGTTCAGGATCCTGTTCCACCTCCAGTATAACCTCCTTGCCTGTCCTTTTCGACAGAGCACTGCGAATCTTCTCAATGGTTTCGGATGAAAGCTCGGTAGCCGAAACCAGGCTGGCACGCGCAATGCCTTTTAACTCATCAGCCAGTTTTTTATAAAACCCGCTGATATTATTCAAAAACCCAATCCTCCCCTTATCAAACAGCAACAAAAGGTATGATGACATAATCTTAGTAGGATTCAGTTTATCAATGATTGCCTTCAAAACTTTTCTCCGGCCTTCAACATCGTAAAGAGGATTACAGATTGCCTGCTCAAGCTCCGGCTCCTTCTGGATCAAACCTGAAATCATATCAAGTTCATCTCTATAAGTTTCGGCCTGGCCGTCCTCTTTGCCAATAAGCAGAAGCGCCCTGGCATAACGCCGTGCAATAGTCAAATTCTTCATTATGCCACCACCTTCTCTAAATATTCATCTATAAGTCTATCCTGATCTTCAGTCGTAATTTTGCTTTTAATAATCTCTTCGGCTTTTAAAAGGGCCTTTTCAGATATCTCTTCCTGAAGCTTTGACTTGGCTTGTTTAAATTCATTCTCAATATTTCTTTTGGCCTGTTCCTCAAGTTTTTTAGCTTCTGATCCAGCCTCCTCAAGTATTCTCGCCTTGGCCTCATTCCCCTGTTTAATGTATTCTGCGACTATCTTCTCGGCCTCTTTATCTAACAGGAAAAGCCTTTCGTTATATTCGGCCAGCTTCTTCTCAGCCTCCTTTTTCTTAACTTCCAGCTCGTCTAACTGATCCTGTATCCCTTTAATGCGCGCATTTAGCGCCTGAGCCACAGGCTTCCGTAAAAGAAAAAACAAGGCCACGATTAAAACAGTAAAATTCATGACCTTGTAAGTATCTGTAGCCACCCAACCTTTTGGCCCATGCTCCCCTCCGGATGAGCCAAAGGCAACTCCGGAAAATATCAAAACCACAACAACAATTGTCATAATTGCAATTAAATTACGCTTCCGGCTAATACCAGGCTCTTTTTTATTAAACAGCTTCATTCAAAAGCCCTCCCCAGAATTTTTTGACCAATCTCATTTGCAAAAACATCCAGTTCCTGTTGCAATGATTTGCCGACGCTCTCTACATCCTTTGCGATTTTTGCGCGAATCTCCGCCAGGTTTGCCTGAGCCTTTTTATTTATTTTTTCAATTATCTCTCTTTCTTCATCAGCGGCTTCCTGCAACAAAACCCCTTTTTCATTCAATCCCTTAGCCCTTGCCTCCTTAATTCCCAGGCTAAAGGCATCATCCTTTTCCTTAACATCCTTCCCAATCGTATCAATTCTCTGCTCGAAACCGGTAATTTTTTCCTTTCTTTGGGTCAGAACCTTCCGGATCGGTTTATATAAAACGACATTTAAAACCCATATTAAAAAGATGAAATTGGCGATTTGTATAAAAAGTGATCCATCAACACTAACCATGAGAAATCCTCCATCACATTATGAGACCTTTGCAAAACGCCCCCTTTTGCCCAATTGAACGCTGATGCTTTACTGCGTGTCACTTCGTGTCAGCGTCAGGCTCAAATTTTGGCACGGAGTGAAGCTTTAGCGCTATCCTCGAAATCAATGTATTCCTACGGTTACACGCAGTAAAGCATCAGGGCTCAAATTTTCGCCTTCCTTGAACTTGAACAAAATTTGGTATTTTTCAAAGGTCTCATAGCATCTGTAACAGTATATTGTCAAAGGTTTTTTTTAGGTTTTATTTGTCTTTAAATTATTAAGTTTTTTAGCGGAATCTATTGGCTTTTCTGATGAAATTCCCCTGTTTTTCATGCTGCATTTTCCATTAAACACAGCACCGGATTCAATTAAAATAACATTTGCCTGAATATCACCAATAACACGGCCAGGAGGATAAATTTCAATTCTGTTGTTTGCATTTATACTGCCGTTGATCTCACCCATGATGATTGCCTTATCAACAAGAATCTCTGCATCAATAACGGCTTTTTCTCCTACGACGACAGTGCCTCCATTACTGCAAATTTTACCTTTAACCTTTCCATCTATCCTTATAGTACCCCGAAATTCGATTTTTCCTTCAATACCGGCATCAGGCCCCAAAAATGTGTTTATCGAGTCTGCTTTCTTTCCTTTTTTCATGCCTCCTCCTGAATTCCGGTTGTAGTAAAGGAGCCAAATTCAATTTTGGCCCTTACCGTTTAACCCTCCTTAGGCGGGTTAAAGACTTTAATAAACAAAAAGGTGGCGAAACTTGAAATTATTCTATCAAAAACCGCCTCATGCTTATATTCATTAAGATACCAATGCAGATCATTACAGTTATTATTGATGAACCACCATAGCTGATAAACGGCAGAGGGACTCCTACAACCGGCATTAATCCCATAACCATACCGATATTTATAACAATCTGCCAAAATATCAATATAGTAATTCCGCCGGCAAGTATGGTGCCAAAAGTATCTCTGCACCCATAGGCAATAGTCAAACCCCGAACAACAAGCAGTAGAAAAAAAAGAAGCGCAATTAGAGAGCCAATAAAACCCCACTCCTCGGCCAGCACTGAAAATATAAAATCGGTATGCTGTTCAGGTAAAAAAGCAAGTATGTTTTGAGTTCCCTGCAAAAACCCCTTTCCAAAAATCATGCCGGAACCTACAGCGATTTTGGATTGAATAATATGATAACCAGCGCCAAGCGGGTCGCGGTCAGGGTTCAAAAATGTTAATATTCGTTGTTTTTGGTATTCTTTAAGCAAAAACCATATAACTGGAATCGATATAGAACAAAAAGCCGTTATATATATATATGAACGCTTTTCAATTTTTACAAAAACGGTCATTGAGCCGGCAATCAATATAAGCAGAATAGCTGTCCCTAAATCAGGCTGATTAACTATCAAAACAAAAGGGATTAATGTAAATATTAACGGCGTTATTAGTTCACGTAATGTTAAACCACCGATATTTGCATGCTTAGAATAGTAACGGGCCAAAATAATTATTACAGCTATTTTAACCATCTCAGACGGTTGAATTGAAACCGGCCCTAATATCAACCAGCGCTTTGCCCCTCCCGCATAACTTCCGAAAAATAAGACCGCGATCAAAAGCATGATGCATATAGCATAAATTGCGTGGGCCCATCGTTCCAGCATTTTATAATTAAACAAAAAGGAAATTACCATTGCAACCAATCCGATGAAATACCAGACCAACTGCTTTATGCACAGCATCTTTTGCGGACCAGGAGTTCCTGCCATTACAGCGCTGTAAAGAATCAGAATGCCCACAAATCCAAATATAATGGTCAGACCTAATAAGCCCCAATCAAAGTAATGTACAAGCCGCCGATCAAACATAGTCGCTCCGCTCCTGAAACTGGAAATTTGAAACTTGAAACTTGGTTAAAATCGTCCCACCTTAGCGCTTTGACTTAAATCGAAATGTTTAGTTGCAAATGTACTTTAATTTTCGAAATCGGACTAAATCAACAGAGTCATTTGTCCAGTTTCAAGTTTCAAGTTTCCCCAAATATGTCCTTATAAGTTCTCTTGCTATCGGAGCCGCTGTGGTTGAGCCATGCTCTCCGTGTTCCACGATAACGACAACAGCTATTTTAGGATCATCAGATGGAGCAAAGGCTACAAACCAGGCATGTGGCTTTAAATGGAATGCCCTATCCTCTTCATCGCTATCCTCATCCTGTTGACGGCCAACCACCTGAGCTGTCCCCGTTTTTCCGCTGATAGCAATGCCGTCAATACGCGCAATCCTCGCGGTTCCTTTTCTAACATTTACAGCCTGCCACAGGCCTTTTTTAACAATCTCCAGAGTTTGTCTGCTTGCAGGCAACTTACCTGTGATTTTTCTTTTGGTATGGAGGCTATCATCACTTATAATTTTGCCTTCAGATGTTTCAATTGTTTTCAAAATTAATGGCTTATACCTTATGCCGCCATTAGCCACCGCTGAGGTCAACACCAACATCTGCAAGGGAGATACAAGATTATATCCCTGCCCTATTGCAACCGAAAGGGTTTCTCCTTGCAGCCATGCGATGCCGGTGCGACGCTTTTTCCAGGCAGCGGTAGGAATTAATCCGGATGCCTCCTGATCAAGCTTTATCCCGGCAGGAGCTCCGAGTCCACAGGCCTTGGCATACCATGCGAGCCGGTCAATGCCCAGTTTTTGACCTAGCTGATAAAAAAAAACATCGCATGATTCGGCTAATGCCCTCACAACATCAACATTACCATGCCCCCTCTTTTTCCAGCATCGAAAATCACGATCGCCAAATTTGTAATGACCCGAACAGTAAAATGTAGTATTGTTATTTATAATTCCTTCCTCAAGACCGGCGATGGCTGTTACGATTTTATAAATCGATGCCGGCGGGTACTCTCCCTGAACCGCCTTGTTTTCCATGGGTCTGAACCGGTTGGAAACCAGTGCATGCCATTGTTTATGCGACATGCCGTTAACAAAACTATTCTGGTCAAAGGAAGGGCTGCTCGCCAGAGCAAGAATCTCTCCGGTGGCCGGATCTATAGCTGCTATAGCGCCTGCCACACCTTCCAAAAGTTTTTCAGCCTTTTGTTGGAGCTTAAGGTCAATGGTAAGATAAATATTATGACCGGGCCAGGCATCAACCGTCCGCAAGATTCTAACAACCTGTCCTGTGGCATTTACTTCGACCTGTCTGCCGCCCCGTTTTCCTCTTAAATAAGCCCCATAAGCCTTTTCAACGCCAAACTTCCCAATAAAATCTCCGCTCCTGCATGCCGGATATTTGCCGCTTTTAAGCTCATCTGAACTTATTTTGCTCAAATATCCTATAAGATGTGCCGCAATCTGCCTGTTAATGTAATGCCTTCGGGGCCTTACATTAATTTTGATACCGGGAAGATCATATTTGTGGGCCTCAATCGCAGCCAGCGCATCCCGTCCAATATCACGTTTCAACAAGAACGGCTTATAGATAGAGATTCCCTTGCACTTCTTAATCTTGGACATAAGGACATCAGCGGGAACCTTTATATACCCGGACAGTTTTTCAACTGTATCATCTACAGGTTTGGCATCCTTTAAAATTATACTCAAATCAAAGGATGGGCGATTGTCCACCAGCAATACCCTGTTGCGGTCGTATATAAGTCCTCTTTGGGGATCTATGCTCTGGAGCCGTATGCAATTATTTTCAGAAAGTCGCCTGAACTCCTCCCCTTCAATCACCTGCAAATAAAATAATCGACAAATAAGCACAACAAAGGCGGCTATAACGCAGTACATAACCACGATTAATCGTTGCTTGAACCAATCACTGTCAGCTGTCTTTAAATACTCGCCCACAGTTGCGCCCTTTTTATTGTCTGTTATTTTCCGGCGGTTGTTTATGTGAAAAAACGGCAATCAGTTTATTAAATAATCTATTCCATCTTTTATAGGTGAAATTATAAAATTGAATAACAAACGGCCCTGTACATATTGCCCATATAATCTGCATTACAACACTATTTATGGCAGATGAAGAAAATTGCGTATCCGGCTCCAGCATGGCAAAGATTCCAAACAATATTACATTCTCTATTAATATGGCTGCTGTAACAACAACAGGGAAAAGAATATAATTGCTCACATGAAAAACTTTTACGAGCTGTCTCACACCGATAAATAGCCAGAGATATGTTGTTAAATACAGTCCGAAAGAGCCTCCGGAAAGGCCATCCATTATTAGCCCTGTAATAAGGGCGACAGGTATGCCTTCACGAACACCGAAAAAAAGACCCATATAAACAATATAGAGGGCTAACAGGTCGTAAAATGTATCGAATAAGGGAAAACAGGGCAAAATTGTTGTCTGAAAGATTACCAGGCATAGGCAGGCGGCAATGTGAAAGCAATAGGTCATTGGTCGCTCACATCTGATATCGGCTTGGCATTCAATACAACTAAAACCTCTTCCAGTTTTTCAAAATCAACATAAGGTGTAACTATTACTTCCTGAAAGATACCAAAATTACGCTTAATAACTTCCGAAACTTTCCCGATACGCAGTCCTTTTGGAAAAACAGTGTCCAGCCCGGACGAAACAATAGTATCTCCGACCCTGATATCATGTTTGCGCAGGGCATATATGAAAAAGCATTGACCGGTCGAACCACCTTTTACAATCCCGCGCGCTCTGGTCCTTTGCACCAAAGCATCAATAGCGCTAATCTGATCAATAATGAGAAGCACCTTGGAAGAATGGAGTGAAGCATCAATAACCTGACCCACAATTCCTTCAGGCACTAATACTGGCAATCCTCTTTCTATGCCATCCGATTTACCCTTGTCTATGATTATGGTTTTAAACCAGTGAGAGGGGTCCTTGCCGATTACTTCGGCAACAAGCACCTGGCTGGCCATGTTTTTTCGGAAATTCAATAACTTTCGAAGCCGGAGATTGAAAAGCTCTGTCTCATTAAACCGGTTGTTTTTTTCAATAGCGCGACTTAAAGCTTTCTTAAGCTTATCGTTCTCCTGTTTTACTGTAACAAGACAGAAATAGTGACTCCAAATATCTCTTATAAAAGAAATCGAACGGGTAGTAATTTTTTGAAAAGGGGTTATAAGGGAAATGGCGACCTGCCCGGGCCCATGGGTATGATAGCGGCGGCCTGTAATAGAAAGGGCTATTAGGTTAACAGCAATCAGAACAATTACACCAACGATCATTACAATCTTTTTTGAGAACATGAAATTATATAATCATAACCTGTCTTAAGATTTCAATGCTGTCAATGGCTTTGCCTGAACCGAGAACCACAGTTAATAATGGATCATCTGTTATTGTTATCGGAAGGCCGGTTTCTTCCCTGAGAAGTTTGTCTAAATTTTTTAACAAAGCAACGCCGCCTGTTAATACAATTCCCCGATCAACAATATCAGCAGCTAACTCCGGCGGAGTCTGCTCAAGAGCAATTTTTATCGTCTCCACAATCGCATCGATCTGCTCGGAGATCGCTATCCGAATCTCTTCTGAATCGATCGACAGAATTTTGGGAATTCCGGAAGCAAGGTCTCTGCCTTTAATCTCTATTGTTTCTAGATTCTGCAAGTCAGGATATGCATTCCCTGCAGTGGTTTTAATTATCTCTGCTGTTCTTTCACCAATCAACAGGTTATATTTCCTTTTTAAATACTGAATAATCGCAGCATCCATCTTATCGCCGGCCACCCTGATCGATCTGCTGTAAACAATTCCCGCCAGAGAAATCACAGCGACTTCAGTTGTGCCGCCGCCAATATCAACGACCATATTACACGTCGGTTCAGTAATAGGAAGGCCCGCGCCTATTGCGGCCGCCATAGGCTCTTCAATAAGAAATACCTCGCGGGCTCCTGCTGATTCAGCCGATTCTTTAACAGCACGCTTTTCAACCTGGGTAATTCCGGACGGCACTGCAACAATAATTCTTGGCCTGACAAAGGTTCGTCTATTATGAACCTTGCGAATAAAATGCCGCAACATTGCTTCAGTTACCTCAAAATCGGCAATAACTCCATCACGCATAGGGCGGATTGCCACTATATGGCCTGGCGTTCTACCAAGCATATTTTTTGCTTCAAGGCCGACAGCCAAAACACGGTTTTTAGACCTCTGGCCTGTTCTTACCGCGACTACCGATGGCTCGCTTAGCACTACTCCTTTGTCTTTGACATAAACAAGGGTATTCGCCGTGCCAAGATCGATGGCAAGATCATTAGAAAATACACCTAAAATTCCACTAAAAAAACCCATAAGTCCTCATTTCCACATATATAAATATAATTAAATTCATTTATACGCTAATTCTTATTAATCTATCAAATAGATTCTGCCATTACAAGAGAAATATCATTGGAATATACAACATGATGTATTTATGAGGTCATAATTTTAAAAGGCAATTCATAACGGCATTGTGGACTTTCGGCCTGAAGGACTTTATTTTATCGTTTTCACGTGACGGGTGTACACGATTGGTCAAAAGTATAACAATAATATTTCGCTTAATGTCCATCCAGAAGGAAGTGCCTGTAAAACCAAGATGCCCTACGCTCCTTTTTGAAAAATAGTCTCCGCAACTGGAGTTAGCCAATGATGGGGTTTCAAATCCGAGTGCTTTATCTGTTCCTTTCTGCTGCTTAAAAAAAGTGTGAAGAAGATCTTTCCCAAACATATTGATTGACGGGCTGCCGTGAAAAACCGACAACAGAGACGACAGGAGAATATGCAAGCTGCCGGCAGATCCAAAGAGGCCGGCATGTCCTGCAATACCTCCCATCATATAGGCGTTTTCATCATGCACTACTCCCTCTAAAAGGATATTTCGCCAGGGAGATATTTCAGTAGCTGCAAATTCTTCTATAATCGGCTTTGCATTAATACCTGCAAAAAACAGTCCCTTGTCTGAATCTATGCCGAGCGGCCTGTATATCTCATCACTTACATAATGATCAAGACGTCTTCCGGTCACAGTTTCAACCACCCATCCAAGAATCATAAACCCAAGATCGCTGTATAACACCTTTTTTCCTGTAGGATACAACATAAATTCTTTTATAAGAAGGCTCTCTAATACCTTCCTTCTCGCATCAGGCGGGACCTTGCTTAGCTTATAATAATATTCACGATAAGCAGCAAGGCCGGAATTATGGCACAAAAGAGATTTTATCTTTATCTGCCCCTTGTCTGTTTTTTTAAAACAGGGCAAGATTGATTCAAGTGTTTGCTCAAGACTGAGTTTGCGTTGTTGGACTAGCCTCATAACAGCCGGTGTTGTTGCAAGCGGTTTTGTAAGGGATGCCAGGTCAAAAATGGTATCTATGGTCATTTTACGTCTTGAAAATATATTGGCATATCCATAAGCTTCAAAAAAAACTATCGAATCATTCCTTGCGACCAGGAGTACTGCTCCGGGAAAAACCTTATCAGATATTGCATATCTCATAAGGCTGTCGACTTGTTCGAAATTATTAGTCATTTGACATTCGTTATACCCTGCTGATCCCTGAATACTGGCCCCTGATCCCTCACTAATTGAGCTTTGGCTCAATTAGTGTGCGGTTGCCGATTCATGAAACGACAATAACTGCCTGTCGGCATCAAGAGTTGCATTAAGACCGATCGGAACTGTAATATTATTTTTTCCATGCCCAACTTCAAGACCGGCAAGTATAGGGATATTATCCTCTTTGAAAATGCTATCCACAACCCCGACAATTTCACTACCAGGACCACAATCTTCAAAAGAACCAAGAACAAGTCCTGCCAAGCCCTCGAAACATCCGGCAAGCTTCATATGGCTTAGCATTCTGTCAATTCGGTAACCTGCTTCGCCCTTATCTTCCAGAAACAAAATATGCCCCTTAAACATAGGTTCAAAAGGTGTCCCGATAAGATGGCACAAAGTGGTAAGATTGCCTCCTGCAACCGGCCCTGAAGCTAAGCCATGCCTGATCGTTTTCCCTGTTTTTGCCATTATTGCAAGCCTGGCGTCTGATGAAACAGCGTAAAGCAATGCCTTCCTTGTCTTCCTGGAAGCATCGCCCAAACATGTCACCATAGGCCCGTGAAAGACGACAAAACCGCACTTCGTGTATAAAACCGACAGAATTGCGGATATGTCGCTGAATCCAATAAAAATTTTCGGATTTTTCTTAATTGATTCAAAATCTAACAACGAAAGTATCCTCATAGAGCCGAACCCACCCCTTGCACAAATAATTGCCTTTATTTTCCTGTCGGCAAAAAAAGTGTTTATAAGATTGGCCCGATGAATATCCGGCCCGGCAAGATACCCGTTTTTTATATGGATATCATCAGGGACAATCAGGCGAAATCCCATAGCTTTTAGAACCGCAACACCCCGGTCAAACTCTTTCCTGTCAAAAGGGCCGGCAGGAGCAACAATACCGATGGTATCGCCAGGCATTAGTCTGCCCGGTAATAATTGTATATTTTTTTTAGCACCCATCAGAAAATCTCCGACCATCTAATCCTTAATCCCCTAATCCCTTAATTCCCGAATTTTACATAGATATATTGACATGCAAGGCTTAAAGAATTATAAATAATATCTGTCGGGGCGTGGCGCAGTCTGGAAGCGCACTTGAATGGGGTTCAAGGGGTCGGAGGTTCAAATCCTCTCGCCCCGACCAGAATATACCTTTTGCAAATCCATTATAAATTCTTCAAAACAACCGCCTCTTTTAAATATGTAAAGACAAAATGCCCCTCTTTTGAGGCCTTCTCCTTTCCTATTGCTACCTGGTGCATCAGCTCGATTTCCCCCTTGTCAAAACTGCTGATTTGCCTGTCAATAAGCTTCAGCAAATTATAGGTTAAGCTGTACATTACAACAGGGCCAAAAAGATCTTCATTGTTTTCACCTTTGCTTAAAGCGCCAACAACATGGTGATCGCCTGTTTTCATTGCCTTTGGCGGAGGACTGTACCCGAGCAGTTCGGCAAACAGTGTAAGACATTCAATCACGCCGTCAGCATCCCCTCTTTCCAGCGCTGCTGTGCCATCCTTCTCAATCTCCTCGATATCAGATTCATTATAGGAAAGATCCAGCATATCAATGCATTCTTTCTGTATAGTTTTAACAGATCCCTCCCTTTTACTAAGAACCACATCTTTATCATTTAATATCTTGATAATATTTCGTATGTTAAGCATTTCCTTGACAGTTGGACTTTTACGCAACACAACATCTTCGACCGTAGTATTGTAAATGGCAAGTCCATTATCAAGGACCAGAATCCTTTTCAGATCACCATTTTCCTGCAAAATATAGAGATCAAGATCACGCTTTTGTATGAATTGATAAGAACCCTTTTCAAGAAGACTGCGCATTGTTTGCTTGTCAACCTTGCGGCCACTGTCGGGCGGTCCGATAGAATTGAGAATAATACCTGTCATTTTATCGATCTTGATCTTTTTCAAAAGATTTTCTTTAAAGGACATGCTTATCACCTCTTTTTTTTCTGTGATCCCGGTGTGTTCTGTGGTAAAATTTTAATGCTTTTTTATAATTTTAGGCCATCAAAGTCAATTAATCAATTAATAAAGCCTAAGTTGAGCGATTTATTGCGAAGATATGTGCCGAGATCTTGATGCATAATGGTTTGCGAAAACCACAGGCATACCCGTGGATATGTCGAGGATTTTCGCGAATCCTTGATGCGCAAGTGATCTGTGCAGATCGAGTAAAAAATCGCTCAATTTAGGTAAAGGTATAGACAGGATAAATCAAATTGCCGGTTGCTTATCATAAAGATTATGTATATATATTTTAAGTTAAGCATTTCGCTCAATTGAGGTATTGGTACTTGGGTTCACAGGTTCAAAGGAATAAAGGAATAAAAGATGGATAATTATGCAAAGATAACATATGAAGGCAAAACATATAAACTGCCTGTTGTTAAAGGTTCAGAAGGGGAAAAAGCTATCGATATATCCACACTGCGCCAAAAAACCGGATTGATCACGCTTGATCCAGGATTTGCCAATACCGGCAGCTGCATAAGCTCCATAACATTCATGAGCGGTGAAAAGGGAATCCTTCGTTATCGCGGAATACCGGTTGAGGAGCTTGCCAGGCATTCCACCTTTACTGAAACGGCATATCTTCTGATAAACGGTGTTTTGCCAACCAGAAATGAGCTCAACCGGTTCTCTGTTCTGTTAAACGACAATTCGCTTGTACATGAAGATATGCAGATTTTTTATCAGAACTTTCCAAGGGCTTCTCATCCAATGGGCATTTTATCTTCAATGGTAAATGCGTTAAGAAGCTTTTATCCGGAACTCCAGACCGTGGAAGAGGAAATCAACAAAACGGTCACGCGTCTTCTCTCAAAAACCAGAACCCTGGCAGCCATGTCTTATAAAATATCCAGGGGGCATAAAGTTATATACCCACGCACTGATCTGCCTTATTGCGCAAACTTTCTGAACATGATGTTTGACAGCCCGGTAAAACCTTATCGTATAAATAGAGATATGGTAAAAGCATTAAATGTTTTCTGGATTCTCCATGCTGATCATGAGCAAAACTGTTCCACATCAGCGGTAAGGGTTGTCGGAAGCGGAAGGGTTAATCTTTATGCGGCAATTTCCGCTGGAATAGCTGCCCTATGGGGGCCTCTGCATGGGGGCGCAAATCAGGCAGTTATTGAAATGCTGTCCGATATTGCAAAAAATGGCGGCGATATCGACACGGTCATTAAAAAAGCTAAAGATAAAAATGATCCTTTCAGGTTGATGGGTTTCGGACACAGGGTTTACAAAACATATGATCCACGCGCTAAAATCATGAAAAAAATGTGCGACAAAGTTCTAAAAAAGCTTAAAATAAACGATCCTTTACTTGATATCGCAAAGAAGCTGGAAGAGATCGCTTTAAATGATAATTATTTTATCGACCATAATCTTTATCCGAACGTCGATTTTTACAGCGGCATTTTACTGCGCGCAATGGGAATACCTACAAAAATGTTTACAGTCATGTTTGCCATCGGCAGGCTTCCCGGATGGATTGCGCAATGGAAAGAAAGCGCGGATGATCCCAAATGGAGACTCAGCCGGCCCCGTCAAATTTACACTGGACCAACAAAAACAAAATACATACCCATTGATGAAAGATAATCTAAAAATCGTTAAAGCGCATGCTGAAAAGCTGTTCATCGATGCAAGCGGAAGTCACGACTGGGATCACACGCTTCGTGTATACAAGTTATGTGAGCGTATCGGGCCTGTTGAAGGCGCTGATATGGATGTGCTACTTATTGCAGCCTACCTGCACGATATCGGAAGAAGCTGCCAGGATGCTTCAAACGGCGCTGTTTGCCACGCTGAAAAGGGCGCCCTGATGGCGCAGTTTATCATAAAGGATCTTCCCCTTTCAAAAAAGCAAAAAGAAAATGTTGTCCACTGTATTAAAGCGCACAGGTTTCGGGGAAATCATGCCCCGAAATCGGCTGAAGCAAAAGTATTATTTGATGCAGACAAGCTGGATGCCATTGGCGCTATCGGAGTAGCCAGAGCATATCTGTTTGCCGGCGAGCTTGGCGCGCGGCTTCACAGCCCGGAAATTAATGTCGAAGAAGCAGAATCTTATTCTAAAGACGACACAGGATACAGAGAATTTAAGGTAAAACTCAACAAGATCAGGAACAAAATACTTACAGGGGAAGGCCGGAAAATCGCAAAAGAGCGTCACTTATTTATGGAGGCTTTCTTTAAACGTTTTTTAGAAGAATATGAGGGAACAAGTTAGCGCACCTTTGGTGCGGACATAAGTGCCTAAAGTTAAGGAATGCGCCTTCGGCGCTGCCAATTTTAATTTTTTTTCACCATACAACTTTGCTCACTTTGTTTCTATCTGAACTTATAACCAAGCCCTTAAAATCTATAGCACGCCGAAGGCGTACCACAACTTTAGGCATTTTAGGCACTTTAGCTCACTTTAGTCACTTACAATATGGTGGAAGTAAATCATGTCCAAACTATTATGGAAACCTTCGGAAAAAAGAATCAGAAGTTCAAACATGTACAGATTCATGCATGTTGTTAATAATAAGTACGGCCTGAATTTAGCCGATTATGATTCTCTCTATCAATGGTCGATTGAAAATATCCCTGATTTCTGGGAATCGATGTGGGAATTCGGCGAAATTAAAGCATCAAAACCATTTGATCAGGTAGTTGATGATCCTGGCAAAATGCCCGGAGCCAGATGGTTTTCAGGAGCCAGGCTTAATTTTGCCGAAAATCTTCTTCGTTACAGAGATGATCAGCTGGCTATAATCTTCAAGGGGGAGCATCAGGATTCCATTAAAATAAGCTATGCAGCGCTTTATGACGAGGTGGCGCGCCTGGCCATATCTTTAAGAGATGCGGGTGTTCAGCCGGGAGACAGGGTGGCCGGCTTTATGCCGAATCTTCCTGAGACAATCATTGCAATGCTGGCTGCCACGAGCATCGGCGCAACATGGTCTTCATGTTCTCCTGATTTTGGAATAAAGGGAGTTCTTGACCGGTTTGGTCAGATTAAACCTAAAGTTCTTTTTACGGCAGATGGATACTTTTTCAAAGGGAAGCGCTTTGACAGCCTTGAACGTATCTCAAATATCATAAAGGAGCTTCCGTCCATTGAAAAGGTCGTTGTTGTGCCGTATACAAATCAAAGTCCCGATATCGATATTATTCCGAATTCCATCCTTTATAGAAATTTCAGATCTTCGCAAACCGGCCTGGAGATTCAATTTGAGCAGCTTCCTTTTGACCACCCCCTTTATATCATGTATTCCTCCGGGACTACCGGCCTGCCGAAATGTATGGTTCAGGGCGCGGGCGGAATTCTTATTCACCACATGAAGGAACTCATGCTCCATACAGATTTAAAACAAGAGGACACAATTTTTTATTTTACCACATGCGGCTGGATGATGTGGAACTGGCTGACCAGTTCTTTAGCCGTTGGGGCCACAATTGTTCTGTTTGAGGGCAACCCCTTTCACCCTGTTCCCGGCGCCCTCTGGGAAATAGCGCAAAATGAAAAAATCACCATTTTCGGAACAAGCGCAGGATACATTGCAGCCCTGAAAAAGGCCGGAGCAAAGCCCGGTAAAGAGTATAACCTGGCATCACTTAAAACCGTACTTTCTACCGGATCCCCTCTTTCCGTAGAAGATTTCGAATATGTTTACAAAGAGATTAAAGAGGATATTCAGCTGTCCTCAATTGCCGGGGGCTCAGACCTAAACGGCTGTTTTGCTCTTGGTAATCCCATGATCCCGGTTTATGCAGGAGAGCTGCAGTGCAGAGGACTGGCCATGAAAGTCGAAGCCTTTGATGAAAACGGAAAACCGGTTATCAACCGGCAGGGAGAGCTGGTTTGCACAGCCGCCTTTCCTTCCATGCCGATCTATTTCTGGAACGACCCGGACAACAAAAAATACCATTCCGCATATTTTGAGGTTTATCCAAATATCTGGGCACATAGCGACTATATTGAAATCACAGATCAAGGAGGTGTAATTATGTCCGGGCGATCAGATGCCACCTTGAACCCGGGAGGAGTCAGGATAGGCACAGCCGAAATCTATCGTCAGATTGAACAGATTGAAGAGATAGAAGACAGTGTTGTTGTTGGCCAAAACTGGAATAATGATGTCCGTGTTATTCTGTTTGTAAAAATGCCCCGAGGGTTTGATTTAACTGATGATCTCAGGAATAAGATAAAAGCAACCATCCGAAACAGCGCCTCCCCGAGACATGTCCCGGCCAAAATCCTGGCTGTGCCGGATGTGCCATATACCCATAATATGAAAAAGGTTGAACTTGCGGTTAAAAAAATTATTCACAACCAGGCTGTGCTCAATAAAGACGCTTTAAGAAACCCCGAGGCACTTGATTACTATGCTAATATAAAGGAACTTCTGGAAGATTAATCCTTAAAAACTATCCCTGTATATCCAACAAAGCTGTCGCCAGGGCTCTTATCATAGCTCGTAGCATAGGCGATCGATTCTGCGTGTTTTGCTCCAAGCTGTTTTGAGGTCGCTATAGCTGTTGCGGCAGCGCCGGCACAGCAGGCGTTCTGGTGGGCTAAGGCTTCGGTTATAACACCTTCAGGATCCATTTTGAGCATAATTTCAATAATCCTGCGATCATTTTCATTGCGCACCCAATCAATTGATGCAGGGCCGGTCCCCTCGGGCATAAACCCGTAGTTTGTGCCATAATGTGTAAGATCTGTGGAGCCGATAACCTTTACCCGAAGGCCAAGCTTTGTTGCGATCTCTGCTGCTGCTTTTCCTATTTCAAGAGAGCTTTTATCAGGAGAAACGCCCATTGGAACGATTCTCACATCTTTAAAAAAATATTTTATAAAAGGAAGTTGAAGTTCTATTGTGTTGTCCTGCATAAAGTGGTCAGGAGTTTCAATATTAAATGTAAATTTCCCGGCAAGCTCCTCTGCGAGCTCCTTTTCGATTGGAATTTCACCAAACGGGGTTTCCCACGATCCCTCTTTCATAATATAGCAGGCAGAACCCGGATGAAGGTGCATTCCAAAAATAATTATCACATCCGTATGTTTTTCATCCTTTAGATAACGGATTACGTTGCAGGCAATACTGCCTGAAAAGTACCACCCTGCATGGGGCACAACTCCTCCAATCGATTCCCCTTGTAAGGGTTCCTTAATTTTGATTTCCCTGATAAAATGATCAATTTCTTTTTCACACTCGCCGGCGCTGTCAGGATACCAGCTTCCGGCAAAGATCGCTTTTCTAACATTCATTGTCATCACCCTGTTTTTAATAAATCGCTTTTTTACCACGAAGCGCACGAAAATTTTGAAGCCCTTATGTTGGGTTTAGCGCAGGCTTCACTTCGTGTCGCTTCACTCAACCCAACCTACAATTACTTCCGACCTCAGACTTCTGACCTCTGATCTCAGACTTCTGACCTCTGATCTCAGACTTCTGACCTCCGACCTCTGACTTCTGACCTCTGATCTCCGACCCCTGCCCCCCGACCCCTCATCAGTTAGAGTCTCTTTTGTTTACTGTTTACTTTACTCTTAAGCCACTCGATCCAGGGTTCAAGGCCCTTATCCTTTGTCGCCGAAATTTCAAAGACAGGCATGTCAGGATGTATCTGCTTAATGTTATGAATTGTTTCTTTGATGTCATAATCCAGATACGGGAGTAAATCTATTTTATTTAATATCGCTGCGTCACATTCGCGAAACATCAGAGGATACTTTACAGGCTTATCTTCCCCTTCTGTGACGCTAAGAACAACCACGCGCGCGTCTTCTCCAATGTCAAATTCAGCAGGGCAAACCAGGTTCCCGATATTTTCCACAATTAAAAGCTCAATGTCATCCAGATCAATGTTGTCCGCCGCTTTTTCAATGACATGAGCGGCAAGATGACAGTCGCCGCCAAACTCATCTGTATTTACCTGCACAACAGGAACTCCTGTCCCGGCAAGTCTATCAGCGTCATTTGAAGTGCAGATATCTCCCACGACAACAGCGCTTTTAATCTCGGGCATGATATAAGACAGGGTTTTTTCAAGGGTTGCTGTCTTGCCTGATCCTGGGGAACTCATGACATTAAGCACAAAAACTCCCTTTTCCGCAAAAAATTTTCTATTTTGCTCCGCCATTTTTTCGTTAACATCCAGAACCTTGCGAACTACTTTTATTTCCATGTTGATATCCTTTTGCTTTAAAATTAATCCCCCTATTCTTCCACAACCTCAATCGAGATTATATCAAGTTCCCTTCCGGAAACAATATCAATTAATCCGCTTTTGCATTTTTTGCATTTAAAAACAGGGGTGTTTATAGTCCATTTAAAATCGCATTCCTTGCATCTTGCAACAACCGGAATCTCTTCAATATTCAGCTTTGCTCCGGCAAGAGGTGTATCTTTTGATACAATATCAAAACAAAACCGAAGGCTATCCGGTACAATCGCAGCAAGTTTGCCCACCTTCAAATTGATCTTTTCAACGCACGCATTTTTTACATTATCAGGTATTGAAGATATTGCGATATCGATTATCTCCATTGCAATGCCCATCTCGTGCATATATTAATCCTCGAATACCTCGGCACAAAACTCGCCCAGGGTGCATAGATCTTCGCAGACATGAACCCCGTTTTCTTTCATTACAGCAATTTTTTCCTGTGCCGTGCCATTGCCGCCGCTCACAATTGCGCCGGCATGTCCCATCCGCCGCCCCGGTGGCGCTGTTAAACCGGCGATAAAGCCAACAACCTTTTTTTTCATATTTTTAGAGACAAACTCGGCTGCCTCCTCTTCCGCGCTGCCCCCAATCTCTCCGACCATAACGATCCCTTTTGTATCAGGATCCCTTTCAAAGGCATCCAGGCAGTCTATAAAGCTTGTTCCGATTATTGGATCACCGCCAATGCCTATACAGGTAGTCTGTCCTATTCCCTGTAAAGTTAACTGGTTTACAACCTCGTATGTCAGTGTGCCGGAACGGGACACAACACCTATGGGGCCGCCTGGTTTGTGTATAAATCCCGGCATAATGCCGACCTTGCACAGGCCTGGTGTAATAATGCCGGGACAATTTGGGCCCACGAGACGCGACCTTACATTCCCAAGATAATTTTTAACTTTCATCATATCTTGAACAGGAATACCTTCAGTAATTGCAACGATAATTTCAATCCCGTTATCTGCCGCTTCCACAATTGCATCGGTTGCATATTGCGGAGGAGCAAAAACTATACTGCAGTTTGCGCCGGTCTTATCAACAGCCTCGCCAACTGTATTAAACACAGGGATATCATCAATTTTTCCCCTTCCCTTGCCCGGGGTTACTCCTGCAACAACATTTGTGCCGTACGCGATACATTGACGTGTGTGAAACCGCCCCTCTTTTCCGGTTATTCCCTGAACTAACAGCCGTGTATTTTTATCAACAAATATGCTCACACTTTATGCCTTTCCCCGCCCAGCATAGAGCCTGGCCCTGCAAACTCTGAAATCTTTTGCGCCGCATCCTTAAGGTCGGCGGTATAAATCGGCTTAAAGCTGGATTCAAAAAGAATTCTGCGGCCTTCCTCAATATTGGTTCCGTTCATGCGAATTACTACAGGTATATTTACATCTGTCTTTTCAGCAGCCTGAACAACCCCTTTTGCCAGCACGTCGCAACGAAGTATCCCGCCAAAAATATTTATAAAAACCAGTTTGACATCCTTATCGCTGAGAATAATCCCGAAACCTTTTTCAACCATTTCAATGGTAGTGCCGCCGCCCACATCAAGAAAGTTAGCCGGCGCTGCGCCTGCAAGCTTTATTATATCCATGGTCGCCATTGCCAGGCCGGCGCCGTTTACCATATTGCCGACATTTCCATCCATCTTGATATAACTGAGATTAAATCTTGACGCTTCAACTTCAAGTGGATCTTCCTCCTCTATATCTCGATATTCAATGATGCCCCTGTGACGGAACAGGGCATTGTCATCAATCTCTATCTTCGCATCCAGAGCTATAATAGATTGTTTGGCTGTGACCACAAGCGGATTTATCTCCACCAGGGAGCAGTCATAATCAGCAAAGAGCCTGTACAGGTTCTGAAGCATTAAAACAAACTGCTTCCAGACAGAAGATGTAAGTTTCAGGTCAAAAGCGATTTCCCTGCAGTGAAAAGGCTGGATTCCCATATTGGGATCAATATAAAGCCTGATTATCTTTTCAGACATTGCAACGGTCTCATCTTCAATATCGATTCCGCCCTCCTCGCTTGCCATGATAAGTATTTTTGAAGTTTTCCTGTCAATAATAATGCCAAGGTAAAGTTCTTTATCTATTTCCAGATTCTCTTCCACAAGCACCTTTCTGACAAGCTTTCCTTCAGGCCCTGTCTGGCTGGTAATAATCTTTGTTCCGATAATGCCGTGCGTCAGGCTATAAACTTCATCGGTTGATTCCGCAAGCTTGACACCTCCGCCTTTCCCCCGCCCACCAGCATGAATCTGGGCTTTAATAACAACCGGAAAGCTGCCGATTCTACGCGCTATGGATCGGGCTTCGTCAGGATCAAAGGCAATCCCTCCATACGGTATGTGAATATTGTATCTTCTAAATAATTCTTTTGCCTGATATTCGTGTATCCGCATTATCTATCTTCCTCAAAATTTTTTACCATTTTTATATTCACCGCAGAGAGACCTTTGAATTTTGTCATTGCGAGGAGCAAAGCGACGTGGCAATCTTGTGGATTATCAACATGTTTTGAGATTGCTTCGCTTCGCTCGCAATGACAAAATTGGTGTTTTGCAAAGGTCTCGCAGAGTCGCAGAGAACGCAAAGAAATTTATTTTTTCTGTTTCGTGTCTTCGTGTTTTCGTGTTTTCGTGATTGCTTTTTAATTCTTTACCTGCTCACTCAATAACACAAAGCACATCACCATTTGCAACAGAATCGCCTGTGCTGAAATTAATGGATTTGATTATGCCGTCTGCCGGAGACGGAAGGGCATTCTCCATCTTCATGGCCTCCAGGATAACAATTGTTTCTCCTTTCTTTACAGCATCTCCTATCTCTTTTTTATAGCTTATTATTATACCGGGCATCGGAGCCGAGAGAGGGGTGCCATTACCCTGCGCCACGGAGGCAGACGCAGGTCCCTTAACCGGTGGAGAAACGGGAGCAGCTGCCGGCGCGGGCCGTGCAGGAACTGCAGGCGGTGCAGAAGAAGCAGAAGGCACAGGCGCTACGGCTGCCGGCGGTACAGTCGAAACAGATGCTGATGCAGGTATCTGCTGGACATAGCTCACAACCGGCGATCCTCCCGACTCTTCCACTCCGACTTCGAAGTACTCATCATCAACAAACACGTTAAACCTGCGCAGGCCTTCGCTCTTGAGGGGAGCCTCTTTTTCAGGCTTTTCAACAAGCTTTCCGGCAAGGGCCTTTTTAATAAGACTCTGCTCAGCCTTAACATCGGCCATTGTTCGTGGCTTGACCTCCGCAGGGGGCCCCTCTTTGTCGTATTTCCATTTCAAAAACCTTTTTCCTGTAACAGGATAAAGCGCATATATAAGGACATCATCCAGATCCACCGCAAGGTCTTTCACATCCTCTCTGGCCTTTTTCAGCTCAGGCTCCAAAACCTCGGCAGGTCTGCAGGTAATCGGCGTTTCTCCCCTTGAGTAGCCTTTTAAGCTTTTTGCCTTAACTTCGGAATCAATGGGAACAGGGGTTTTTCCATACAGGCCGTAGCACAGGGCTTTAACCTGGTCTGTAATCATCTTGTATCTCTCCTTTTCACCGTCAAACAAGACGTTGTTGACAGTCTGAACGCCGACAATCTGGCTGGTAGGAGTAACAAGGGGAACCTGACCGAGATCTTTCCTGACCCTGGGAAGTTCGGCATATATATCCTCTATTCTGTCAAGAGCATCCATTCCTCTCAACTGGTTGACAAGGTTGGACAGCATCCCTCCCGGAGTCTGGTGGAGAAGAACATTGATGTCGATTATCGAAAGTTTTGTATCGTCAAGCAAGTGTCTGTACTTCGGAATAATATCCCTTTCAAGAATTTCGTTGATGGCAGCCAGTAGCTTGATATCAAATCCGGTGTCTCTGTTCGTTCCCAGAAGGGACATAACAAACGGCTCAACAGCCGGATGTGATGTGCGGTACGCATAAGGGGACAGGCAGGTGTCAATAATGTCAACACCCGCTTCTATAGCCTTTAAATGAGCCATGTCCGCCATGCCTGAAGTAAAATGGCTGTGAAGATGAACTGGAACCGATACAGCCGCTTTTAATGCCTTGACAATTGCATATGCGTCATAAGGGGCTATCATGCCCGCCATATCCTTTATGCAAATGCTGTCCGCGCCTATCCCTTCGAGGTCTTTTGCTTTATTTACGTAATATTCAAGGTTATAGACGTCTCCGCCCATACGCGGCTCGGTTATTGAAAAGCATATGCAGCCCTGAAAATGTTTTTTGCATTTCCTGACAACAGGGACAACCGTCTTAAAGTTACGAAAGTCATTTAAAGCATCAAATATCCTGAAAACATCAATGCCGTTTGCGGCAGCTCTGTCAACAAACGCTTTGGCAACATCATCGGCGTAATTCCTGTATCCCACCAGGTTTTGCGCCCTGAGCAGCATGGACATTGGGGTCTTTTTAAAATATCTTTTTAAAACCCTGATCCTTTCCCATGGGTCCTCATTCAAAAAACGGTGCATAGTGTCAAAAGTGGCGCCTCCCCATGTTTCCACGGCCCAGAACCCGACTTTATCCATCATTTCCGCAACAGGAATCATATCTTCAGTACGTCCCCTTGTAGCAAACAAAGACTGATGGCCGTCACGCAAGGATAAATCCATTATTTTAAGAGGGTTTTTTGCCTTGGGCCTGTCCTTGCTGTAATCCATTTTCGCAATTTTCACCTGATTATGATCGCTCATCTTATAGTTCTCCTTACTCCATGAAAAGCCTTCATCTGCATCAGGTTACGCATCTGCATCTGCGCCTGCCGGCCGCTTATACCCCACAGATTTAATGAAACCTGTCTCAATACAAAATCAGCCCTGTCGGCCACAACCGCAGGCTGCATGCTGAAAGCCTCTTCTTCTGTTTTAATATAACTTATCACCGCAGAAATTGCGGCAACCTTTTTATTTTTGTTTTCCATTAGCTTTGCTCCGTTCCGTAATTAGTCGATCACTCGACCACTTCCCCACTCAATCCCTCAATCTTTCAATCCTCTATACTCTTTCCTCTATACTCTATTATACTCTATGCTCTTTCCTCTATGCTCTATGCTCTTTCCCTTACACCGGAATATTCCCATGTTTCTTAGGAGGCCTGGTCTCCCGCTTGCTGCACATCACCTCAAGGGCATCGATTAAACGGGGCCTTGTTTCTGCCGGCACAATCACGGCATCAATATAGCCCCTGGTTGCCGCGCAATAAGGATTTGAAAAAAGATCCTCATATTCTTCAATTTTTTCTTTGCGCATTGCAACAGGATCTTCGGCTGCCTTAATCACTCTGCGATGGATGATATTAGCCGCTCCCCCGGCTCCCATTACGGCAATCTCAGCGCCCGGCCACGCAAAGGCCATGTCTGCGCCCAGATGTTTTGAAGACATCGCGATATAGGCTCCTCCGTAATCCTTGCGGGTAATGAGAAGCATCTTCGGAACAGTTGCCTCTGAATAACACCAGAGCAGCTTTGCTCCATGACGGATAATTCCGCCCCATTCCTGCTGACTTCCGGGAAGATAACCAGGCACATCGGCTATAGTCAGTATCGGGATGTTAAAGGAATCGCAAAAACGTATAAATCGCGTAGCCTTGTCCGAAGCGTCAATATCAAGGCATCCAGCTAACACCTTGGGCTGATTTGCGATAATGCCTATGCTTCTCTTGTTAAGCCTGGCAAAACATACAATTATATTTTTAGCATAATGCTCATGCGGCTCAAAAATTTCACCATTATCAACAATCGAACATATAACATCTTTCATGTCATATGATTGATTGGGATTATCCGGAATAATTGTATTAAGAGCCGGATCTGTTCGGGCTGGGCTGTCTCCTGTATCCACTAAAGGCGGATCCTCCATGTTGTTTGACGGCAGATATGAAAGGAGTTGTTTTATTTTATTTATGGCGTCTTCATCGTTTTCACCAGCAAAATGGGCAACCCCGCTTTTTTCGTTATGCGCCATGGCCCCGCCGAGCTCCTCAAAGGTAATTTCCTCTCCTGTAACGGATTTTATAACCTCAGGGCCGGTAATAAACATATAGCTGCTGCCCTTTACCATGAAAACAAAGTCGGTCATGGCCGGCGAATAAACCGCTCCTCCGGCTGTGGGCCCCATAATCGCTGAAATCTGTGGAATAACTCCGGAACCGGCTGAATTACGAAAAAAGATCTCACCGTATCCTGAAAGGGCATCAATCCCCTCCTGTATCCTGGCCCCTCCTGAATCATTAATGCCCACAAAAGGCGCCCCTGCCTTGAGGGCAAGATCCATGACCTTGCATATCTTTTTTGCATGCATTTCACCCAGACTGCCGGCCCTGGATGTAAAGTCCTGTGAAAAGGCAAACACATGCCTTCCATTAACAAGACCATGACCTGTTATCACTCCGTCGGATGTAATTTCGACCTTTTCCATGCCGAAATTTAGGCACCTGTGAGCAACTAACATATCGATTTCCCGGAATGTATCAGGATCGAATAACAGCTTTAATCTCTCCCTCGCTGTCAGCTTCCCTTTCTCATGCTGCTTCGCAACCGCTTTTTCACCGCCCATCTTCAGGATTTTCTCTTCCATCTCCCTTAGATGCCTTATTCTATCTTCAACAATCCCCATTATCTATTTCCTTTCATTGCAAGGTGTTAAGTGTTAGGTGTTAAGAAACCTATGACTCCTGTCTTCTGACCCCACAATTACAAACTTGACCGATATCTGCATATGGAATATCGAACAAGAAATTTCGAATATGGTAAAGGAGCCGAATTCAATTTTTCAAGCGAAATGATTTATCTGTCTTTTTTAACCAGCACTCCACGACTTATGCCGAGGACAGGCACAAAGAATATATAACTTATTGAACTCATACGTGGCTTCAAGCATTATCTTAACGTTTGTTATTGGTGCCGTTGTCGAAGCTTAAGGTAGAATATTTCGCTTTAAAAATTTATTTTGGCCCTTACCGTTAATCCGGCAATCCGGTAATCCTACAAAAAATTAAGCAGTCTCTGCGCCGCATTTGTTGGTGCGATTAAGCCTTTCTCCACTTCTCTTTTCATCTTCGGCAGCAGCCTTTTAACATCAGGATTATTATAAAACCTCTCTTTAAGCCCTTCCTCCAGCAAAGACCACATCCAGTCAACAGCCTGTTTTTTCCGTTTTGCCTCCAGTTCGCCCGTGGCAATAAGACTTTGCCTGTGATCTAAAACAGTCTCCCATATATCGTCAATACCAGTCATTTCAAGGGCGCTGCACGTCAAAACAGGAGGCGTCCAGGTCGGAGATGCAGGGCTCAACAAATGCAGTGCGGTTTCATACTCCTTTTTTGCCCTTTTTGCTTTTTCAATATTATTGCCGTCCGCCTTGTTTATGGCTATGGCGTCAGCCAGCTCAGAAACCCCTTTTTTAATTCCCTGAAGCTCATCTCCGGTCCCTGCCAGCATAAGAACCAGAAAAAAATCGACCATTGATGCCACAGCGGTTTCAGACTGGCCGACTCCGACCGTTTCAACGATGATTACATCAAAGCCGGCTGCTTCGCAGACAAGCATTGTCTCTCTGGTTTTCCTCGCAACCCCACCAAGAGTACCGCCTGATGGAGATGGCCGGATAAAAGCCTTTTTTTCAACAGACAGCCTTTCCATTCGGGTCTTGTCCGCAAGGATGCTCCCGCCGCTTCTTGTGCTGCTTGGATCAACTGCGAGAACAGCCACCTGACGTCCATTCTCGACAAGGGTCATGCCAAGGCTCTCAATAAAAGTGCTTTTACCAGCGCCCGGAATCCCGGTTATCCCTAACCGCACAGCCTTCCCAGTATAAGGAAGAAGGCTGTCGATAATTGTCCTCGCCAAATCCTGATGGGATGCAAGGGAGCTTTCAATCAGCGTAATAGTCTTTGCAAGCACAGGCCTGTCCCGCTTCAGTACCCCCTGGATATAATATTGAGGATTATCCGCAATCATTTTTTAGTATTTAAATTTAATCCCTAAGCTTTTTTTATCACCGCAGAGCCGCAAAGAACGCTGAGAAATTTATTCTTTTAAATTGTCGTGAGAGGCGACAATTTAAAAAACCAACCCGTCTAATGACAATCTTAATAATGCGTTTCTTAAGATAATATTCGATTTTTTGGTATCCTTAAAAATCGCGAAGCGATGGAGATAATTTCTTTTCTGCCCTCTCAGCAGAAAAGAAATAATATTTTCCCTCTGCGGTCTCTGCGCCTTGAGCGAAGCGGGCGGTGAAATATAATTTTTGCATTTAAATCTAATCCCCTAATCCTTCTTCTCCAAAACCTTCATCGTCTTATTTGCCGATTCCGTCAAAGCCGTTCCAGGACCGAATATCCCTTTTACGCCTGCATCATAAAGAAAATCATAATCCCCTGGCGGTATTACACCTCCGACAAACACCATAATATTCCCGGCGCCTTTCTCTTTCAGGGCATCTATAAGCTGTGGAACAAGAATTTTATGACCCGCGGCAAGGCTTGAGACTCCCACAACATGCACATCGTTCTCAACAGCCATATTGGCTGCTTCCTCCGGAGTCTGAAACATGGGGCTTATATCCACATCAAATCCAAAATCGGCGTATGCTGTGGCAACAACTTTAATCCCCCGGTCATGACCGTCCTGCCCCATCTTTGCGACAAGTATTCTCGGTCTTCTTCCCTCTTTTTCCATAAAGGTCTCGGTTCTTTTCCTGATCGAAGCGATTATTTCGCTGTCTCCATATTCAGCGGAATAAACTCCGGATATACATTGGCTTGTAGCCACATACCGCCCGAAAACCTTTTCCATGGCATCTGTAATCTCTCCAACTGTTGCCCTTGCTCTAACAGCGGGAATGCATACTTCAAGGAGATTCCCTCCGGATTCAGCACATTTCGTAATAACCTCAAGAGCCTTTCCCACAACAGCTAAATTCCGTTTTGCCTTTATCTCTTCTAATCTTGCGACCTGCTCATCACGAACAGAATCTGAAACCTCAAGAACATCAAGAGGATCTTCTTCCTCTATCCGGTATTTATTTACACCAACAATAACATCCTTGCCTTGGTCTATCCGGGCCTGCTTTCTGGCCGCCGATTCTTCTATTCTCATCTTCGGCATCCCGGATTCTATAGCCTCGGCCATTCCTCCCAGATCCTCCACCTCCTTAATAATCTTTTTAGCCTCTTGGATTATTCCGTTAGTCAATGCTTCCACATAATATGAGCCGCCAAGCGGATCGACCACATGACAGATCCGGGATTCTTCCTGAACTATCAACTGGGTATTCCTGGCAATCCTGGCTGATAATTCAGTTGGAAGGCCCACAGCCTCGTCAAAGGAGTTTGTATGAAGAGACTGGGTTCCCCCCAGCGTAGCAGACATACATTCAAGGGTTGTGCGTATGATATTGTTATAAGGGTCCTGCTGGGTCAGGCTCCATCCTGAAGTCTGGCAGTGGGTTCTTAACATAAGAGATTTGGGATTTTTCGGGTTAAACCGGCTCATTATCTCGGCCCATAAAAAACGGGCAGCCCTTAACATGGCAATATCCATGAAAAAGTTCATCCCTATGCCGAAGAAAAAGGAAAGTCGCGGAGCAAAAGTATCGATATCCAGACCAGCGGCAAGGGCCGCCTTTACATATTCCAGCCCGTCGGACAGTGTAAAGGCTGTTTGAAGAACCGAATCCGCTCCCGCCTCCATCATGTGGTAACCGCTTATGCTGACTGTGTTGTATTTGGGCATATTTTCCGAGCAGCATTTAATAATATCTGAAACTATCCGCATGGAGGGTTTAGGAGGATATATATATGTGTTTCTTGTAAGATATTCTTTTAAGATGTCGTTTTGAATAGTCCCTTTTAACTTATCCGCAGATACGCCCTGCTCTTCAGCGGCGACTATATATCCGGCCAAAACCGGCAGCACAGCGCCGTTCATGGTCATGGAAACAGACATCTCATCTAAGGGGATCTGATCAAAAAGGATTTTCATATCCTCTACAGAGTCAATTGCTACGCCGGCCTTTCCAATATCACCAACTACCCTTGGATGATCCGAATCGTAGCCCCTGTGAGTGGCCAGATCAAAGGCCACCGAAAGCCCTTTCTGGCCTGCGGCAAGGTTTTTCCTGTAAAACTCATTAGACTCCTTTGCCGTGGAAAAACCGGCATACTGGCGGATAGTCCACGGCCGGCCGGCATACATGGTTGCTCTCACTCCACGGGTATAAGGAGCAAACCCGGGAAGTGTATTCACAGATTCAAGGCCTTCCAAGTCTTCGGCAGTGTAAATGGGCTTTATATTTATCCCTTCCGGGGTCATCCAGTTCAGCGAGTCAACAGACCTCCCCCCTAGCTCCTTCTCCACGAGCTCAATCCATTTCTCTTTATCCGGATGCATCGCCATAGTATATTTCCTTTTACGATGAACGTCGAACATCGAACATTGAACGTCGAACATCGAATAATGATGTCGCTCCGCTCCTCAAATTAATTCTAAAATCGAATGAAAAAAACAAACACCCAATACCGAACAATAATCAGCTATTTCTGTGTCTCCCTGAGTTCCTTTTTTCCCATTCAACATTCGATGTTGGACGTTCGACCTGCCGCGACGGGCGCAGGCACGGCGGGTGTTCGATGTTCATTTTTTTCAATCCCCTAATCCCTCAATCCCTTAATCCCTCAATCCTTAATTTACCTTTCACACAATTCAACCAGAACCCCGTTTGTTGCTTTCGGGTGCAGAAAAGCTATCTTTGCGCCTCCGGCGCCCTTTCTCGGTTTTTCATCAACAAGCCTTACACCTTTTTCCTTTAATTCTTTCAAAGCCTCTTCTATGTTTTCAACACGCAAAGCAATGTGATGTATCCCCTCTCCCCTCTTTTTCAGATATCTCCCGATAGGCCCCTCAGGGTCGGTGGTTTCAAGCAGCTCGATCTCACTTTCTCCGATCGGAAAAAAAGTGGTAATAAGCTTCTCCTCTGCCATTGCTTCAGAGTCTTCAAGCCAAAGCCCAAGAGCATCGCCCCAGAATTTTTTTCCCTTAGTTATGCTCTTTACTGCGATCCCGATATGATCAATTTTTATTACTTTCATGAAATCTCCCTTACTCGTTACTCGTTGCTCGTTGCTCGTTCTCTGACCTCTGACCTCTGACCTCTGACCTCTGACCCCTGACCCCTGACCTCAATCCCTTAATCCCTCAATTCCTTAATTTCCTATACTTATCCATTGCCCTCTTAAACCCGGACATAGAATTAATTATGGTTTTATCATCCACACAAAATGCGATCCTGAAATGACCCGGGCCGCCGAAACCGCTTCCCGGCACAGTAAGAATCAATTCATCCTGGAGTGTTTTTACAAATTTTACATCATCAGGAACCGGAGTTTCAGGAAAAAGATAGAAAGCTCCCGAAGGCTTGAGAAACTTATACCCGCAATCAGCAAGACCGTCACACAGCAGCTCTCTTTTCCTCGCATATCCGGATATGTCCACGCTTACACCCTGCAATGATCCGACAACACGCTGCATAAACGCAGGCGCATTTACAAATCCTAAAATCCTGTTGGCAAGAGCCATGCCGCCAAATAAATCATCCTTACAGGCCGCAGCCGGATTAATTGCAATAAATCCTATCCGCTCCCCGGGAATGGAAAGGTCCTTGGAATACGAGGTGGCTATTACAGTTTCGTTGTAGCAGGAAAATATGCTCGGCACATCAAGGCCGTCATAAACAATCTTCCTGTACGGTTCATCAGATATAAGATAGATAGTTTTGTTTAACGATCTGCTCTTTTCCTTTAAAAGTGCGCCAAGCTCGCTCAGGCTTTGCCTGGAATATACCTGCCCCGTGGGATTGTTAGGAGAATTTACCAGAACCGCTTTGGTCTTTTCATTTATCGCAAAAGAAATCGCATCAATATTCAGGGAAAAGTCGGGCTTTGTCGGCGCCGTCTTCAAGACCCCGCCGTGGTTGTCAGCGTAAAAATTGTACTCAACAAAATAAGGGGCCGGCGTAATAATCTCATCACCTGGATCAAGTATGGCCTTCAGGATAACATTTAAGGCTCCTGCTGCTCCGCATGTCATGATAATCTCATTTGCAGAGATGTTTACCTGCTGCTCGGCTGCAAGATAATCGGCGACAGCCTTTCGAACATGCGGATAGCCGATGTTGGGCATATAAGCATGATCTCCGGTTCCGGACGCATTAACAGTGTCGATTAAAACCTTTCTGAACTCTTCAGGAGGCTGAAGATTTGGATTTCCCAGGCTGAAATCATATACCTTATCCGCGCCGTGCTCCGCCTTAAGACGCGCCCCCTCTTCAAACATCTTCCGTATCCAGGACGACTTTGACAGCATTATTTCAACATTTTTCGCTATTGTCATAATATATTCTCCGTAAAAAGATTATTTTTCACCACGAAGCACAAGAAGAATATAAAAAACATGTCGGGTGTTATATAATAGCCATTAATAGGGATCAGGGGTCGGGGGTCAGGGATCGGTCTTTTTCTTGATAGACCTTCATAACCCATTAAGCATTCTCCCAATTTTTGCTCTCTTATCATCGAATATCGAATTGATGCTCTTAAGAAAACTTCATCATTCGAAATTCCTTGTTCAACATTCTGCGGTTGCTCGTTACTCGCTACTCGTTCCCTGACCCCTGATCCCCGGCACCTGACCCCTGATCCCTGACACCCGACCCCTTTTCTATACCCTTTCCACAGACTTAATCTCAGGAATTTTCTGTTTCAGCAGCCTTTCAATCCCGTTCTTTATCGTCATCTGCGACATGGGACATCCGGCGCATGCTCCCTTTAACCGTACTTTCACCACTCCGTCTTCAAAACCAACAAACTCAACATCGCCGCCGTCCGCCTGGAGCATCGGCCTGATTTTATCTATTGTTTCCTTAATTTTTTCCTCCACAATTAAATCCCTCCCTCTTTTAATAAACCACGAAGCACACGAAGATTTTGAAGTTTAATTTTTATATTCTTCGTGAACTTCGTGGTAAAATAATATTTTTCACTTTGATATTCTGCGGTACTCGTTACTGGTTCTCCGACTTTTAATGCCCGATCAATGTATTCCAGCATTCCAATCTTCTAATCTTCTAATCCTCTAATCCCCTGACCCCTGATCCCTGACCCCCGACCCCTGACACCTGGCACCTGACCCCCGACTCCTGACCCCCGACCACTGATCCCTTTCCTAAACGCATCAAACTTATCATCAATTATCGCCCCCCGCATATTTTTCATAAGGCCGATATAATAATGGATATTATGAATCGTGTTTAAACGATAAGCAAGCAGCTCCCTTGCCATATAAAGATGCCGCAGATAAGCCCTGGAATAATTGCGGCATGTATAGCATTCGCATTCTGGCTCAACAGGCTTTGTATCGGTTTTAAAACATGAATTGCAAATATTTATTGTGCCGCAGCTCGTAAACAGTTGGCCGTTTCTGGCGTTTCTTGTGGGAAGCACGCAATCAAACATATCTGCTCCAAGCGCGACAAGCTCTACAATATCTTCCGGAAAGCCGACGCCCATGACATATTTCGGCTTTAAATCCGGCAGCCTGGGAAGGGTGAAATCGGCAATATCAAGCATTATCTCCTTTGGCTCGCCGACACTTAACCCGCCGATTGCATAACCGCTGAATCCGATATTTACCAGATCATCAATCGATTCAGCGCGAAGATCCCTGAACATCCCGCCCTGAACAATTCCGAACAAGGCGCCGGCTTCTCCATTTTCCCAGCTCTGTTTGCATCTTTTTGACCAGGACGTGGTAAGCTTTACCGCATCTTTTGCCACAGCTCTGTCTGACGGATATGCAATGCAATTATCCAGGCACATAATAATATCGGAACCAAGGCATTTTTGTATCTCAACCGTCTTTTCAGGGGTCAAAAAATGGCTTGCCCCGTCAATATGCGACTGGAATAAAACCCCCTCCTCGCTTGTCTTGAACAGCTTTGCAAGGGAAAATACCTGAAACCCGCCGCTGTCTGTTAAGATCGGCCCCTTCCAGTTCATGAACTTATGAAGACCGGAAAAAAGATCTATCACCTCGCACCCGGGCCTTAAGTATAAATGGTAGGTGT
>JACKQG010000905.1_pt1 | contig 41614 bp, 40 predicted proteins | sample 8237621 | NCBI WGS metagenome assembly JACKQG01 (sample SAMN15677084, study PRJNA649215) | marine metagenome | biome: marine; feature: Black Sea; material: saline water; isolation source: suspended particulate matter (SPM) from the Black Sea western gyre | collected 2013-06-09/2013-06-10 | depth... | reverse complement strand
GGGGTTTTATTGCCCCCCTCTAACTCCCCCCGATTGCGGGGGGAGAATCGCTGTACCAGAGCTTCTCAATACGCTGGGCGAGGAATAATTTCCACGCCCAGTTCACCTTCTTTTTATTTATCATAATTTTTTTTTCCAATAACAGACAAAGTCTTTGAGCGGAATATCGAGTGATGCAAGATATGTAGTCGCCTGTACTCGACAGAGTGGAGAGCGGTGTTCGTAATCGCCGTCCTTCGACTATCGGCTCCCTTCGTTAGCCTTCCGCTCAGGCACTGGTATACGATACGCAATACTTGTTACTCGTTACGCATCGCTTCAAACGCCGCGATCTGATTCTCGTGCTTCATCAAATAGCCAAGCTGATCAATCCCCTCCAGTAAACAGGTTTTGCTAAAAGTATCGATCTCAAACGAGACCATATCTCCATTGGGGAGTGAGAAATGTTGGGCTTCCAGGTCAATGTCGATGGTTGCGGCAGGTGCTTCCTCGCTGAGGTCGAAGAGAGATTTCTGGATCTCCTCACTGACGACAATCGGAAGCAAGCCATTCTTTAGCGCGTTATTTCGAAATATGTCTGCGAAGGAGGTGCTGATCACGACGCTAATTCCCCATCCCATTAACGCCCAGGGGGCATGTTCACGGGATGATCCGCAACCGAAATTATCACCGGCAAGCAAAATTTGAGCATCCTGGTATTCATCCTGATTAAGCGGGAATTCGGGATTTTGGCTGCCATCTTCAAGGCGTCTCCAGCTATCAAAGAGACCTTCTGCCAACCCCGATTTATCGATCACTTTCAGATAACGGGCCGGGATGATCTGGTCGGTATCCACGTCTGTATGAGGCAGGGGAATGATTTTGGAAGTTAGTTTGGTAAAAGATTTCATTAGATGAACTCTCTGGGGTCGGTAATTTTGCCAGTGATCGCGCTGGCGGCGGCGGTCAGGGGGCTGGCGAGAAATGTGCGCCCACCTTTGCCTTGCCGGCCTTCAAAATTTCGATTGCTCGTGCTGACAGCGTATTGACCAGGTTCGAGATTATCGCCGTTCATCGCGATGCACATGCTGCATCCGGCAAAGCGCCATTCACCGCCTGCTTCGCGGACGATCTCATCGATCCCCTCGGCCTCTGCTTCTAAGCGGATATTCTCAGAGCCAGGCACAACCAGCAGGCGGATCCCCTCGGCGACTTTGCGACCTTTCAGGATAGATGCGGCGGCACGCAGATCGCTCATTCGGGAGTTGGTGCAGCTTCCGATAAACACCACATCGACGGGATGCCCCTTTAGCGCGCTGGCCGGGGCCAAATCCATATAAGCAAGGGCTTTTTCAAGGGCGGATTTTTTCGCAGGATCGCTCTCGTGAATTGGGCTTGGGACACTTGAATTGATCTCTGTGCCCATCCCCGGGTTGGTTCCGAAAGTGACCATTGGCTCAAGTTTGGATACATCGATCGTGATGGTCTGATCGTATTCAGCGCCCTTGTCTGAGGGAAGTTGACGCCATTTTTTGAGGGCAGCTTTCCATGCTTCTCCGCTCGGGGCGTAGGGACGCCCAGCCAAATACTCAAATGTGACGTTGTCTGGGGCGATCATTCCGGCACGCGCACCCGCTTCGATGGACATATTGCAGAGGGTCATCCGCTCTTCCATATTCAATGTACGGATGGCCTCGCCTGCATACTCAAAGACATGGCCTGTCCCACCGCCAATGCCGATCCTGGCGATCAGGGCAAGGATCATATCTTTGGCAGTCACGCCCCTCTGAAGTTTTCCTTCAAATTTGACGAGGCAGGTTTTGGGGCGATTTTGAAGCAAAGCTTGTGTAGCGAGAACATGTTCCACTTCGCTGGTGCCGATCCCAAAAGCAAGTGCGCCAAAAGCGCCATGTGTAGAGGTATGACTATCGCCACAGACGATGGTTTGTCCGGGTTGGGTAAATCCCTGCTCCGGCCCGATCACATGGACGATGCCGCGATTCGGGCTATCCATGCCGTAAAACTGGATCCCAAAATCGGTACAATTCTTTTCAAATTGTGCCAACTGCTTGACGGCCATATCGTCGGCAGTCTCAAGATCAAGAGAGAGGGTGGGGATGGAATGATCCATGGTCCCGATAGTGCGCTCCGGGCGGCGAACTTTTAGCCCTTTATCCCGCAGTCCACTAAAGGCCTGGGGTGAGGTCACCTCGTGGATGAGATGAAGATCAATATAAAGAATGGAGGGTGCGTCATCATTTTCAGCAACAAGATGCGCATCCCATACTTTTTGAAAGAGATTTTTTGGTTTTTTATGCATCATCGATGTTTAGTCGCAATTATTGCAATGCCACTCAGAAGGCATGGTGCGCGGTTTGGGGAAAGTTTCGATCAGATGCTCTTCGTCTTTTTTCATTTCTGGAGAGTCTCCATTACTTTCCTTTGCGCTCTTTTGCAAGGAGACTACCTTTTTATCATCCAGCAGATCCCTCTTTGTTTTGGCGTCTGCCAAATCAGACAGGCTCCATTCGTTGGGCATGCCTCGGGGCTCCGGGAATGTTTCCATCATATGTTCTTCTTCTGTTTTTTGGTCTTCTTTTGTGCGTATTTTTGTTTTCTTGCTCATTTTATTCTCCTTGATTAAGTGATGAGAACCTGCCCTCACCCGTTCTTGCTTTGCTCGAACTTCCCTCTCCCGCAACGCGGGAGAGGGGGAGCAAGCGTAGCGACGCGGGGGTGAGGGCAGAGTTTTATGCGCCAACCTCTGTCGCGGTTTCAACTTCACCATAACGACCACTGGCGACGAGCAATTTATTCAATGCGGCGAGATACGCTTTTGCACCAGCCACGATGATATCGGTATGTGCGCCATACCCGCCAAAGGTGCGTTTATGCACCTCTCCGCTTTGGGGGGAGGTGCGCTCGGGGATGCTTCCATTTTCTGGCTCAAGCCGTACGGTCACTTCACCGATGGCGTCAATGCCTTCGGTGACTGCATGGATGTGGAACTCAAGCAGGGTATTGGGCATTTTTACGACCTCATCGATCGCCTTATAGGCAGCGTCCACCGGACCAGTGCCCAGGGCGGCTTGAATATGGAGATTCCCATTGGGACCAACCAAACGTACGGTCGCAGTGGGCAAGCCTATCGTCCCGCAGGCGACCTGCAATCCATCCAGTTTATAGATCTCCTGTGCCTGATAAAGCTGATCTTCGACAAGTGCTTCAAGATCTGCATCCGATACAATTTTCTTTTTATCAGCCAGATCTTTGAAGCGTTTGAAGATCACTTTCAGTTCCTCGTCATCCACTTCAAAATCCAATTCAGCCAAACGAACTTTTAGTGCATGCCGCCCGGAGTGTTTGCCCAATACCAAACGGGAACGATGCAACCCTACAGTTTCAGGGAGCATGATCTCGTAGGTGGATTTATTTTTAAGCATCCCATCCTGATGGATGCCCGCTTCATGGGCGAAGGCATTTGCACCGACAATCGCTTTGTTTGGCTGGACAATCATCCCGGTATAGTTGGAAACCGTGCGGCTGATGCGGATGATCTGGGTGGTATCAATGCCGGTTTCAAGACCGTAAATAGGACGACGGGTGTAGAGCGCCATGACTACTTCTTCGAGAGAGGTATTGCCCGCACGCTCGCCGATCCCATTCATGGTCACTTCGGCTTGCCGCGCACCTGCCTGAAGTCCGGCAAGGCTATTGGCTGTTGCGAGACCCAGATCGTCGTGGCAGTGGACAGAAACAATAGCATTTTCGATCCCGTGTGTATTGGCGATAATCCCGGCAATCAGATCACCAAATTCTTTCGGGGTCGTATAGCCAACGGTGTCGGGAATATTGAGGGTGGTTGCCCCGGCTTTGATGGCCTCGCCAAGAATATGATAGAGAAATTCTGGTTCGCTCCGCCCGGCATCTTCAGGAGAAAACTCGACATCCTGACAGAGCGTTTTGGCATAGCTGACCATCTCACGCATCTTCACAACGACCTCTTCAGGAGTCATCCGTAATTTATGTTCCATATGGATGGGGGAGGTGGCGAGGAATGTGTGGATGCGCGGTTTTGCCGCATACTGGATCGCTTCCCAGGCCGCGTCAATATCGGATTTGATCGTGCGGGCCAGCCCACAGATGATCGGCGGCTCGGATTCGGTACTGTTCCCCACCTCTTTAGCGATTCGGCGGACCCCTTCGAGATCGTCGGGCGAAGCAGCGGGAAAGCCAGCTTCGATCACGTCCACGCCGAGTTTTGCCAGCCCGCGCGCGATCTCCAGTTTTTCGTTGGAGGTTAGCGAGGCCCCAGGGGATTGTTCGCCATCTCGCAGGGTGGTATCAAAAATACGGATGTAATTATCTTTACTCATAAGATCGTCCTTTGAGCGTGGAAAGTAGAAGGGGGGAGATTGCTCCTCTATCTACTTTCTATCACTTACTCTTTCCAGTTTTCCGGTCGCAGAGAACGTACGGCTGCGCCGGCTTGCCACATCTCTGAATCATGCATAACCTTGAGCTCTTTGGCCAGATTTTCGCGGTAATTTGGATCACTGTTCTTGTCCAGCACGATGCGGGTTTCTTCTCCGGAGACAACGCTTTCGTAAAGGTCATCAAAGACCGGAGCAACCGCATCTCGGAAACGGGGATGCCAATCCAATGCGCCCCGTTGCGCGGTGGTGGAACAATTCGCATACATCCAATCCATGCCGTTCTCAGCCACCAGCCGGATGAGGGATTGGGTCAATTCTTCAACGGTCTCATTGAAAGCTTCACTGGGGGAATGCCCATGCTTGCGCAAGACGTTATATTGGGCTTCCATTACGCCTGAAAGCGCACCGATCAGGATCCCACGTTCACCAGTCAGATCGCTGTAGACTTCATTTTGGAAGGTGGTGGGGAATAAATAGCCAGCGCCAATTGCAATGCCAAGCGCAATTGCCCGTTCTTCGGCACGACCGGTGAAATCCTGGTGAACGGCGAAGCTGGCATTGATCCCGGAACCATCGAGAAAATTCCGCCGGACGCTGGTGCCAGAACCCTTGGGGGCGACCAGGGCCACATCGACATTATCCTGTGGGACGATACCAGTCTGATCTTTGTAGGTGATCCCAAATCCGTGGGAGAAGTAGAGCATGTCACCTTCGTTTAGCATTTCAATGATCTTCGGCCACTGTGATTTTTGTCCCGCGTCCGAGAGCAGATATTGAAGTACGGTACCTCGTTCGGCAGCTTCTTCGATGGAGAAGAGATTGACGCCCTCTTCCCAGCCATCGGCGAGAGCCTTATCCCAATTTGGGGAGGGTTTTCGTTGCCCCACGATCACGTTGATCCCGTTTTCTTTCATATTCAGAGCCTGGGCAGGTCCTTGCACGCCATATCCCAAAACCGCGACGATTTCGTCCTTTAGAACTTCGCGCGCTTTTTCAAGCGGAAATTCATCTCTGGTGACGACTCTCTCTTCTACATTGCCGAACAGTATATTTGCCATTTTGTTTTTCCTTTTGATATTTTTATTTATTCCACATGGCCATTGCCATTTGTGCCGGGTGTATAGCGTTTTCCGCTCATATCACCACGCATCATGGCGACGTTTCCGGTCCGGACCATTTCGAGAATACCGAGAGGACGAAGTAACTCGACCAGACTCTCGATCTTGTCTTCGGTTCCGGTAAGTTCCACGATAACGGAATCAGGCGCAACATCGATGATATTGCCGCGAAAGATGGCTGCCAGGCTGGAGACCTCTGCGCGTTGATCAGGTTTTGCCTTGACCTTGATCAGTGCCAGATCCCGGATCACAGCTGGCTGATTGGTGACATCCTGGACGTCAATCACGTTGACAAGCTTATATAGATTGGCTTCCACTTTGCGGGCATCCACGCCTTCGCTGTTCACGACGATCGTCATCCTGGAAATATTTGCTTTATCGGTGCGACCTACATTCAACGATTCGATATTAAAATTGCGGCGGCGAAAGAGCGAGGCGACCCGGTTGAGCACACCTGGTTTATCTTCAACTAAAGCGATCAGTGTGTTATGCATTTCAAAATCTCCTTATTTGCGGATCGGACGTCGCAGCATTTCATGCAAAGCTGCTCCGGCGGGAACCATCGGATATACGGACTCTTCTTTTTCAACCACGAATTCAAGCAAAACCGGTCCCGGTGTTTTATGGGCGAATTCGATCGCGTCAAATACTTCATCAGGGGTGGTCGCCCGTTGACCAGGGATGCCATGCGCATCAGCGAGTTTTATAAAATCAGGACCTGTGATCGGGGTGGCAGCATAGCGTTTATCATAAAAAAATTCCTGCCATTGGCGGACCATGCCGAGGAAGCTGTTATTCATTATTGCGATTTTGACATTCGCACCTTCCTGTACCAGGGTGGATAACTCCGCCGCGGTCATCTGGAAACTGCCATCGCCATCGATCAGCCAGACCTCGCGATCTTTATGAGCGAACCAGGCGCCAAGCGCGGCGGGCAGCCCATATCCCATTGTGCCAGCGCCGCCAGAGGTGAGCAGCCGGTAGGGTTTTTCAAATTCGTAATATTGCGCCGCCCACATTTGATGTTGCCCGACACCAGTCACCACGAGAGCGTCACCACTGGTTGCTTTCCAAAGTGCACGGATGACATGCGGAGTGTAGAGCTTGTCATCATCGGGCCAGGCCATAACACTGCGTTCTTTCGTTTCAGTTTTCCACACGTCGATCTGCTGCATCCATTTTTCGTGATCGTATTCATCCAGCATGGGGATCAAATCGGTCAGGACGGTTTTTAGATCGCCGATCAAAGGCACATCTGCGAAGACATTTTTATGGACTTCGGAGGGATCGATCTCAATGTGAATTTTTTTGGCCTTGGGGGCATAGGTACTGAGCATACCGGTTACCCGATCATCAAAGCGCATCCCAAATGCGAGAATTAGATCGGATTCCTGGATGGCTGAGTTGCAATAGGCCTCGCCGTGCATCCCCATCATTCCCAGGCTGAGCGGACTGGATGCGGGAATCGCTCCCAGCCCGAGGAGGGTCATTGCAACAGGCGTATTGGTTTTGGCGGCAAAGATTTGGAGCTCATCCATCGCCCCGGACATGAGCACTCCGTTCCCTGCCAATATCACCGGACGCTCTGCTTTTTTGATCAGCTCTACGGCTTTTTCCAGACCCTCCATGGGCGCGTGCTCTGGCGGATGATAACCGGGCAGAGAAATTGTTTCAGGGTAGATAAATTCAGTTTCTTCGATCTGGGCATTTTTGCAAATATCGATCAAGACCGGGCCGGGGCGTCCGCTACGTGCGATATGAAAGGCTTCCCGCACAACTTGAGCGATCTCATCAGCACGGGTGACCAGATAATTATGTTTCGTGACTGGCAGGGTAATACCGGTTACATCTGTCTCCTGAAAGGCATCTCCTCCGATCAGATCAGCAGCAACCTGGCCGGTGATGAAAACGATCGGTACCGAATCCATATTTGCGGTGACGATGCCAGTCACAAGATTCGTCGCTCCGGGCCCGGAAGTTGCCACGGCAACGCCGACCTTGCCTGAGGCACGCGCGTATCCGTCCGCAGCGTGAGCGGCTCCCTGTTCATGGCGAGTCAGGATATGATGCACCGGATATCTCAGCATTGCGTCGTGAACGGGCATGATTGCCCCACCGGGATATCCAAAAATCGTATCCACGCCCTCGCGGATCAGGCATTCCATCAAAATATCTGCACCAGTTTTTTTCATAATTTCTTTCTCCTAAAAATAATTTCAGATTTCAATTAGTCTCCTCTCCTGCTTGCGGGAGAGGGTGAAGGGTAAGGGCAAGGATCAGACCAACACCGCCCCCTGGTCTGCGCTGGTTACCATGCGGGCGTAGCGGCGCAGCCATGAGCTCTGGGTTTCTACTGAAAATACGGGTAATGCCTTTAGACGGGCTTCTATTTCTTCATCGCTGAGCTTTACATTTAGTGTGCGTGCCTTCAAATCGATCTCGATCAAATCGCCATCTTGCAATGCTGCGATGGGGCCGCGTGCCGCGGCCTCAGGGCTGATATGACCAATACAAGCGCCGCGTGTGCCGCCGGAAAATCGTCCATCCGTGATCAAGGCCACTTTTTCTCCAAGCCCCATCCCCATGATGGCAGAGGTCGGTGAGAGCATTTCCTGCATCCCGGGTCCGCCACTTGGCCCCTCATAACGGATGACGACCACATCGCCTTCCTGGACTTCCTGATTGAGAATGCCGCGCATGGCATCATCCTGACTCTCATAAATTCGCGCCGGCCCAGTGTGTTGGTGCATGGAGGGGTCAACCCCGCCTGTTTTCACTACTGAACCTTTGGGTGCGAGATTGCCAAAGAGGATCGAGAGACCGCCGGTGGAAGAATGGGGATTCTCCAGTGGACGGATCACATCATGTTCCTTGATCTCAATCCCGGCGATGGACTCACGCAAACTTTGGCCTGATACCGTTGGCCGGTCAAGATGCAGCAAACCTTCGGATTTTTCCAACTCGTTCAAAATGGCAGGGATGCCTCCTGCGCGATGCACATCTTCCATATGCCACGTTCCGGACGGGCTGACTTTGCATAAATGGGGTGTTTTATCGGCGACCTTATTGATTCTTTCAAGACTGTATTCGATCCCGGCCTCATGTGCCAAAGCCAGGGTATGCAAAACTGTATTGGTGCTGCCACCCATGGCCATATCGAGGGCAAAGGCATCATCAAAGGCCTCGGCGGTGACGATCTGACGTGGTGTCAGATTTTTTTCGACCAGATTTACTATTTGACTGGCAGCTTTTTGAGCCAGCGCTTCGCGTTCTTCACTCAGCGCCAATGCTGAACCATTGAATGGAAGTGCCAGTCCTAATACCTCGAGCAGACAATTCATCGAATTGGCGGTGAACATTCCAGAACAGGAGCCACAGGTCGGGCAGCCGAAATCCTCGAGCGTTTTCAAACGAGCAGCGTCGATCTTCCCCGCTTTGAATGCACCAACGCCTTCAAAGACTGAGATCAGATCGACCACTTCACCGTCGGGTGTCAGGCCTGCCGCCATGGGGCCGCCGGAAATGATGATCGTGGGAATATCCACCCGCAGCGCAGCCATGGTCATGCCGGGGACGATCTTGTCGCAATTGGTGATGCAGACCATCCCGTCAAATTGGTGGGCCTGGATCATCGTTTCAACGCTGTCAGCGATCAACTCCCGGGAGGGCAGGCTGAATTTCATCCCTGCATGCCCCATCGCGATTCCGTCATCCACACCGATGGTGTTGAACTCAAATGGAACGCCGCCCACAGCACGAACCCTCTCTTTGACCTTGCGTCCAAATTCCTGCAAATGAACATGTCCGGGGATAATATCGATATAAGAATTGACAATCGCAATAAAAGGTTTTGCGAAATCTTCATCCTTGACGCCCGTCGCTTTGAGAAGCGAGCGATGTGGAGCGCGTTCGTATCCTTTTTTGATGGTATCTGATCTCATTATTCCTGTTCCTTCTTCCTCCCTTGTTTCCGATTTTTGAAACGGGGGAGGCTAGGTGGGGGAAAATAGATAACAAAAAAGGGCTGCCCGTTTGGGCAGCCCTTTGCTTTAGCTTCAGGTATGTGTTTTGCTGATTATCTGCTCTTCACTCTCACCTTTCTAGCTGGCCCAAACGTAAATAGGTTCGTAATCCCAAGGATAAGAACCAAAATAATAATAAGGCTAAGAAGGTAGAGAGCGAAAGTATTTATCATATTTTCCTGTCAGTCATTTCCTGACTGTGATATTGGGCGCAATTCTACCCAAGCATGGGTGAACTGTCAACCATGAAATATATTCAATCCTGCGTATATTCATATCCAACCATAACTTATTCCCCCGATATTAGATCTGAAAGATTCATATCCTAAAATAGATCTCTGTTCTATAATTTATTGAAATTTCAAACTTTGAAAAAGACCATCTCAATCTCAGGAATATTTATGCCAAAAAATCAAGCGGATATACTCATTTGTGGCGCCGGGATCGCTGGTGTCAGTGCAGCCTATTACCTTGCCAAATCAGGCGTCAACAATATTTTATTGATCGACGAACGCCCCCCGCTCAGCCTGACCAGTGATCACTCGAGTGAATGCTATCGAAATTGGTGGCCTGATCCGGCCATGCTTGCGCTGATGAACCATAGTATAGATTTGATGGAAGAACTCGCCAATGCGACAGGTAATCCCATCCATATGAATCGACGGGGCTATTTATATCTGACCGGGGATGAAAGCAAGATTCCGGAAATAACCGAACGCGCCACGCGGATTTCAAGTCTGGGAGCCGGCCAATTGAGAATTCATCGCTCTGGAGGAGGAGATTACCAACCCGCGGCCCCAGAAGGATTCCACGATCAGGCTGATGGCGCAGACCTGATCCTTGATCCTGCACTCATCCGTGAGCATTTCCCTTATCTGACGGAAGAGGTAGTTGCGGCATTGCATGTCCGCCGCGCTGGGTGGCTTTCCGCCCAACAACTGGGGATGACGCTGCTCGAAGGCGCACGCAAGCTGGAGGTCAGGTATGAATCGGCCCGAGTCATCGGTGTGGCTATCAATAATGAGAAAGTCCGCGCTGTTGAGCTGGCAGATGGTCGCCGCATCAGCACGGATATCTTTATCAACGCTGCCGGTCCCATGTTCAAGGAAGTCGGAAAAATGATCGGGCTCGATCTACCTGTGTTTACCGAGTTGCATCTCAAAGCCGCCTTCAATGACAAACTCGATACAGTAGGGCGTGAGGCACCCTTATTGATCTGGGATGACGCCCAGGAGCTTGAGTGGACAGATGAAGAACGTGAATTTCTTCTGGAAGAGGGTTTGGACTGGATGCTGGATAATTTTCCTTCAGGGGTACATATCCGGCCAGAAGGTGGAAGTGCAAGCCAGATGATATTGATGCTCTGGGAGTATCAGAAAAAACAGATCGCTCCAATCTGGCCCTTACCGCTGGATGAAAAATACCCCGAGATCACCTTGCGCGGACTCTCTAAGATGCTCCCTGGACTGAGTAAATATTTTGATCATATGCCTCGACCGATCCTTGATGGCGGCTATTATACAAAAACACCGGAGAACCGACCCTTGATCGGTGAGACTCCTGTTGAAGGCGCATATTTGATCGGGGCGCTCTCAGGTTACGGGATCATGGCCGCCTGTGGGGCCGGGGATTTATTGGCCGCCCAAATTACTGGCCAAATGCGTCATGCTTATGCGCGAGAGTTTTCTTTAGAGCGCTATGATCGCCCCGGTTATTTGGAAGATATTTTAACGCGTTATGATACGGGCCAATTATAGAAGAACGGTCAATTAAGCCCTTGTCCCAATGCTCGGCGTTGCGGTTTTTCAGATAACCCGAAATGCATAACGTTGCTGCGAGAGACTTTCACCTCAGATATATGGAGATTTCTTCTCGCCAAAGAAATCGCGGTAAAATCCTTCATAACACTACGGTTTGGAGATCATATCTGCATGAAAAAACACTTTCTTCTCGACCCGGAAATCACCTTTCTCAATCACGGCTCTTTTTGCGCCTGTCCAAAACCGGTCTTTGATGTCTATCAGGCCTGGCAGCGAGAACTGGAACGTCAGCCGGTTGAATTTCTTGGCAGGCGTGTGACTTCTTTGATGGCAGCAGCCCGCGAAAAATTGGCAATCTATCTCAACACAAACGCGGGGTATTTTCCTGAGCCAGATCACCAGCGTAACAGCGTTTTTTTACATGTTGCCGATATTTACATTGGCGCCTGTTATAAATGGCAGTGATCAGAACCACAAATATGTCTCATTCTATCCGCTCAATTTTTGCCTAGACCTAATAAGTTTTCTCATAATTGATAGTTTGGCAACATCTGTTCTAAAGCATCTAGTAGAATATTGATATCCTCAAGAGAATTATATGCCTGAATAGAAATGCGGATGTATGGGTCCTCGTTCCATTCGAGGCAAGGTACTTCAACCTGATATTGTGCGTATAATTGGGTTTTAAATTCAATAAGATTATCAATCGCAGGCAAAGGGGCTGTTGCCATCTGGTAGTAGTAACCATTCGCATCTGGATAGATTGGGGGAATACCCGTAAGCTCGCTAATTCGTCGCAAAGTTTCCCGAAGTATTTGATTACACTCTCGGCGCACAGACGGCCAGTCATGTTCTTCCTGAAAATGGATTGCTGCTGGAATGGATAAATAAGCAGCGGGATCCTTTGTTCCCCACCATTCAAGATTATCCAGGAAATCCGAACCAGTAGTGTATGGTGAATTATCTCCCCATCCCCAGCTTACAACAAGAGGCTCGACTATTTTTTGCATCTCCTTACTCGCATAAAGGAAGCCAGCCCCCTTCGCTCCGAGCATCCATTTATGACAATTTCCAACGTAGAAATCTGCACCTAAATCTTCAAGATCAATATTCATTTGGCCAGGGGCGTGGGCACCATCAATAATCGTGATGATCCCTGCTGCCCTTGCTCGTTTACAAATTTCGCTTACCGGCATACAAAGAGCGGTGGGCGACGTGATATGACTTATGTATATGACCTTTGTGCGTGGAGTAACGCCTTGCCAGAACTGCTCAACGATTTGAGCAAAGGATGTTATTGGTAAGGAAATAGGCTGACGGACAAGAGATGCCCCTGTTTTTCGGCAACTAAAAATCCAAGCATTTTCACAAGCACCATACTCATGGTCAGATGTCAGAATTTCATCCCCTTCTTTTAGTTTGATTGAACGAGCAAGGATGTTGACCCCAAAAGTAGCATTTGGAATGAACACTAGATCATCTGGCTGAATATGGAGATACTCCCCTAGTTTCTGTCGAGCGTTTTTCAGATAGCTGTGTATTTCCCGACCTATGAATTTAACCGGTTGCTTCTCTAGCCTGTATTGCCAGTGTTTATATGATTCAAATACTGGTTGTGGGGTGGCTCCAAATGAACCGTGGTTGAGGAAGATTACATTTGGATCTAGGAGAAATTGTGTTTTTAGGGACATAAGTAATCCTTTTTCTCTGATGGTAGAATTAAAATGATATTATAATTCTATCTCGCAATTAATATTTCTTTCTCTTCAAATCGCCCAAAAGACGGGAGTGCCAAAGTCTACGGAATTGAAGATAAAATAGGTAACTTGGAAGTTAGAAAATAAGCGGATATTATAACCATTGTTTTAAATGGATATAATACTTATTTCCTCACACATAAAGAAACTCTGATGCGCTTCCTGGCAACAAATACGAATCATGTTGAAGTTTCTGATTCAATGATCGCGGGGAATCTTATCCGTCGAGATGGTCAATTTGGAACAATTGATGAAGAAGCAATCATAGCCAGGGTCAGCGAGCGTGTAACTCAATTTGGTGATCGGTTTGAAGAGACACGTGTTTCAGGAAAACTTCATGTCAATGTTGTACATGAGTGCTTTACAAAGATTTAATGCTATCAATATTCGATATGGATTTGTCAAGGTATTCACCTTGGAAAAATAACTAATTCACTAAACTAAAAGGAACTCACCATGGAAACTGTTTTGAAAAGCGAAAAACAAGAGGTAAAGATCAGCATAGATTCACCCTTTGTAATTATTGGGGAGAAGATCAATCCCACTGGGCGGAAGATATTGGCCGGGAAAATAAAAGAAGGTGATTATGAATATATCCGCGGCCTGGCCATCAAGCAAGTTGAGGCAGGTGCAGATATTCTGGATGTCAACGTTGGCGTGCCGGGCATCGATGAAGTAGCCGTCTTGCCGGAAGTAGCCCGGATCGTAACTGAATCAGTTGATGTGCCAGTGTGCTTGGACTCTGCCAACCATGCTGCATTGGCGGCTGCGCTGGCTGTGTTACCGGGAAAGCCACTGGTGAACTCTGTCAATGGAGAAGAAAAGTCTCTGGCAGCCGTGCTACCTGTGGTCAAGGAATATGGTGCAGCGGTCATCGGTCTTACCATGGATGATAATGGCATTCCCAATGATGCTGAAACCCGGGTTGCTATCGCTGCAAGAATTATCGAGCGCGCTGCTAAACTGGGTATTGGTATTGAAGATATCGTCATAGATCCGTTGGTACTCACTGTGGGTGCGGATAGCAATGCTGGAGCAGTTACCTTGCAGACGATCCAGATGTTGAAACAAGAATTTGGCGTAAATATCAACCTGGGAGCCAGCAATGTGTCATTTGGTCTGCCAGATCGCCACATCATCAATCAGGCGTTTCTATCATTGGCCATAGGGATGGGAGCAACATGTGCGATCACAGACCCGATCAAGTTGACTAACACAATTCGGGCCACTGATCTTTTGATGGGGCGTGATAACCATGGTATGCGCTATATTGGCTATTGGCGTGAGCATAAGCCCAAAGAGGCTGCATAGGATGCTGATTTGAAAACCGCATATTGAAATAATCTGTGCCTGCCTATATGCATGTTCGTGACTGGGGCGATCTCGGTTCCAGAGTGAGGCTGCGCTTGCGTCCCGTTGGATTCAAATTGCTTATCAGTGAACTGATCCATCTATTGGTTGTCAGTCGTACGGATTTGTTATCTGCCTTGGTGGAAGTGGACCTGGAAACTGGGGAGGTCAAAGCAAAAAGAATTATTTCAGGTGCTGATGTAGGCCGAGCTATAAACCCCCGCTCTGTACAAGGACAGATCGAAGGCGGGATTATGATGGGATTAGGAAACTGTCTGACGGAGGAATATATTACTGAAAAGTGTGTTCCCTGGTCAGTTATGTTTGCCCGGTATAAAATCCCGAGCATAAAGCATTTGCCAGAGATTATCTCTCATATTGTTGAGGATCCGGTTTCTTTCGGACCATATGGTGCAAAAGGCGTTGGTGATTGGCCCCAATTGGCACGGCACCTGCAATTTGCAATGCGATTTATAATGCAACAGGCGTACGTGTATACAGCACCCCTGTAGATCAGGATGCCTTACTTCGAGCGATCAAAGCCGGAGCAACGGAAGTGCTGACCACTTGGCATGATGTGCGTTAGATAATATGATTTAAGAATATCTCTATGGAAAATGGCAGAAATCTTAAATTCCGGAAATTTTTTCGCGAATTAGCCAAACTAAGATAATTTTATTGTAGAATGGAAGGATTAGAGATGCCACTATTTACTCCAGGACGAAGATACCAATTACCATACTTACCATCAAAGAAAAAATCGGGACAATCATATATTCTTGAACCGATCGAACGAATGATCAAGGGGCCACTGTTTGCATGTCGGATGTGTGGTAATTGCCTACTCCAAGAAACCGCCTTCGTCTGCCCGATGGCTTGCCCAAAAGGACTACGAAATGGACCTTGTGGGGGTTCCACTAGCGAGCATTGTTATATTGATCCGAGCTATCCCTGTATTTGGTATGAAATCTTTGATCGCGCTAAAAAAATGGATCGCGAAGAAATGCTATTAGAAGTACTACCTCCATTAGATTGGGATATTGTTGGTGAAGAAACATGGGGAGAGGTTGTAAGAAAAGTAAAAGAAACAGGTACAAAAACCTTTTTTGGAAGCTTTTTTAAAAAAGATGCTGGCGAGCGCAAGCAAATATGGGATTCTGTTTTTAAATCAATCCGCCAACCCGATTGGTGGCAGGGAGATGACCAATATCATCCACCTGGATATGAAGAGCCAGTCTCTGAGCTAGAACGGCAGCTACGTTCAGGGAAATTTGTCGTTGCAGCAGAGATATCTCCTCCTGCAAGCACTGCCACAGGAAAATTACTACGTGATATTGAGTTGATCAAACAATATGCAACATCAATAAATTTTACTGATGCGGCTTCAGCAACACCAAGGATGTCCAGTTTGGCATGTTGCGAGTTTGCGCTTGAGGCTGGGGCGGAGCCAGTATTGCAAATTGCTGCGAGGGATCAAACCAGAACGGGTCTACAAGGTCATGTAATCGGGGCAAGTGCCCGAGGTATCAGAAATGTGCTGGTTGTATCAGGAGATAGTGCCAGGCTTGGACCAAAACCGATGTCGCGAACGGATATCCTGGATATAGACTCGGTACAAATGCTCTGGATATTGCGGCGGATGCGGGATGAAGGGATATATTTGGGTGGCAGAGAGATAAAAAATCCACCTCAAATCTTTTTGGGTGCAGCCGCTGCCCCCTTTGCTTCTAATCCAAGAATTCAAGCGATTAGGGAGCATAAAAAAGTGAACGCTGGCGCTCAGTTTTTCCAAACTAATCTGGTTTTTGATCCTGATGGATTGGAACTATGGTTGAATGAGCTGGCAAAACGAAATATCCTTGACAAGGTTTATATTCTTATTGGGATAACACCCTTACGTAGCCTGAAAATGGCGCAGTATATGCACAATCAGGTCCCCGGCGTAAGAATTCCGGATCAACTATTGAAGCGCCTAGAGGATGCAGGGGATGGTGTAGAAGAAGAAGCGGTAATCATTGCTTTGGAAATCATTGAAGCAATCCGTAATAAAGAAGGTGTAAACGGTATTCACTTGATGCCGGTAGGATGGGAGCAAGTCGTTCCGCGGATTGTCCAAGAACTAGATGGTGCTAAAGTGGTAGCTAGCAGTAGTTGAACTGGTTAGATTGGAAAAGTTTATTAAAAAAACGGCAATCAAGAAGACGCTTCTGGAGAGTTTCACCCGACGACACATGCGCCGCACTGCGTGCTTTGCAGTGCAGGTGAGCAATCTCGCCGACAAACAAGAGGATTGCCATGCTCGCTCCGCTCGTTTGCTATGACAAATACTCAGCAAATTAGGCACTCCCATCAAGGAAGATTATCTGCAACGGAACTCCATCCACTAAAATTGCACGCGGATCATTATTTATGTGTTGGAGTATATGTTGAGAGAAATTCTGCAATAATCCCTTTAAGGGTTTACTCATAAGCATCTCTTGCAAAAGATTCCGCCTTCGATTATCCTTGTTGCTGGGAGTGGTTAAGTCCCGGTGGGCTTCCCGGTCTTCAACATCGGTGACGGGTCGCGTTGCGGGCCGTGGTGGGTTCGACTCCCATGCACTCCCGCCTAATATTCCTCAATACCCCCCGCTTGCGGGGGGTTGCCCCATACGGGAAAAGCATGGACAGTGAAGATCAGTGGTCTCAGTAAGATAATCGAAGTGGAATAATCCAATGCCCATCCCTGAAGCAGAAACCCTGAATAATCTCGTTGATAAAATATTTCAATCTGAAAGTATTATGTTGGGTGATACCAGGCGTGGATATCTCATCCGCTATCAGGGCCGCCTGAGGGGAACTGACTCTGCTGCTGCCTATGACCAACTAAAAGAAAGACTAGCGCATTATTCCATCACGCCCCTTTTTCAGATTGAGGATGGCAAACAGGTCATTATCCTTGTTCATAGCGCAGTAACTCCTGAAGCCACTGGATTCTCAAAAAATATCCTCTTTTTTCTTGCAACACTCTTCAGCGTTCTCTTTACAGGTGCGATTTTTGAGTCAACTCTCCCTGAGAGCGTCTCTTTTACCATTTTGGCGCAGGATGCCCTCCTTCACCTTTGGCGGGGATGGCCCTTTGCTGCCAGTTTATTGGGAATCCTCCTTGCCCATGAGTTTGGACATTATCTGATGGGGCGTTATCATAAAACCAACGTCTCCCTGCCTTTCTTTTTACCCCTGCCTTATCCCTTAAGTATTCTGGGTACACTGGGTGCCTTTATCCAAATGAAGGAACGCCCGAAAAACAAACGTGTTCTTTTTGATATTGGGATCGCAGGACCTCTCGCGGGGTTAGTTGTCGCCATACCGGTTCTTTTGCTGGGTCTCTCCCTTTCTGAGATTAGCCCAATAACAGGATCAGGGATTATCGAGGGCAATTCCCTGCTTTATCTATTTTCAAAATATGCCATTTTCGGGCAGTGGCTGCCTGAACCAGTCAGTTATGGTGGTGTATCACCTTTTATTTACTGGCTTCGTTATCTATTTACCAGTCGACCATTTCCCTTGGGCGGACTTGATGTGCAGGTGCATAACGTCGCCTGGGCCGGTTGGGCAGGGCTCCTTGTCACTGCATTGAATTTAATTCCCATGGGCACGCTGGATGGCGGACATCTGCTCTATGCAGTCTTTGGCAGGAAGGCGAGCAAAGCTGCTCCCTTTATATTTGCTGTATTAATCGTTCTCGGCTTTGCCTGGGAAGGATGGTGGCTGTGGGCATTTATGCTTTATTTTCTGGGACGTGTTCACGCGGAACCCCTTGACCAAATTACCGAGCTTGACCCTCGTCGGCGCAAAATGGCTTTCTTTGCCTTAATTATTTTTATTCTGGTCTTTATTCCTGTGCCTCTGGTAGCCTATGGCTAAAACTCCATTCTCTTATATACCCTTACTGATGGGTATCCTTCTTATTTCAGCTTGCCAGCCCTCAACGCCTGGTTTAACTCCTTCAGCGATCCCAATCACGGCGATCAGCAGACCTCGTCCCACCGCGACACCGATCCCGATCAGCACCCTGGATGTGGAAGAAGATGATCTTAAGGGGATCGAGATCGAGGTCTGGCATCCCTGGTTTGGTGCACCAGCCGCGCTTTTTGATTTGCAAGTTGAGGAGTTCAACAAAGAGAACCCTTGGGGAATCACTGTTAGCGCGGCCTATCAGGGTAGCTATAATATGCTTTTCAACATGGTGACGGATGCGCTTGATACGCCGCAAGGCCCGGATGTGGTTGTGGCACTCTCCGAACAAATTTCGGTTTGGGACGAGGCGGATTCCATTACCGATCTGGCTCCCTATATTACCGATCCAATTTGGGGGATGACCGTTATCGAGCAAGCCGATTTCCCTCGTATCTTCATTGAACAAGATCAACGCGAAACAACATGGCTGGCACTCCCCGCTCAACGGACGTCACAATTTCTCATCTATAACCAATCCTGGGGTGAAGAACTTGGCTTTGATGCGCCCCCTCTAAAGTTTGAAGAATTTGAAGAACAGGCTTGTGCCGCAAATCAATTTATGCGCTCAGACGATGACCTTGATAATGATGGCAAAGGTGGCTGGATAGTAGATTTTGATTCAAGCGGTGTTCTCTCGTGGATGGTTGGATTTGAAGGCGGCCCATTTGTCAATGAAGAATATCAATTTATCAGCAGCCAAAATATTAATGCCTTTAGTGGATTGAAAAAGCTTTATGACAATCAATGTGCCTGGCTATCCACCGCAGAGACTCCCTACGAACAATTTGCCGGGCGCTCGGCACTCTTCATCACCGCCAGTATGGAGGAATTTGATGAAATATCAAGGAGCTTTCTGACCCTGGGCAGCCACGATGAATGGACGGTGATTCCTTTTCCTGGAGAAAAGAAAGGGGCGCTGGTGGTGTATGGGTCTTCCTTCGCCATTCTCGAAACAGATGATGCTGAGGCCTTGGCCTCCTGGCTTTTCGTCAAGTGGATGCTTGAGCCCCATAATCAAACCCGCTGGGTGAAGAGTACCGCCCTTTTCCCTCTGCGCGCATCCTCCCTGGATGAGCTGGCCGAATATAAAAAAGGGCATCCCCAATGGGCAGAAGCTGTCGACCTGATCTCACAGGCCGAAATTCAGCCGAAACTGCCTTCATGGCATCGAGTCCGCTATCTTTTGGGCGATGGGTTTGAGTATATTTTTCGGGTTGATGCGCAGGCAGGTTCAGTGGCAGCAATTTTGGCACAGATGAATGAAGCCGCGCGAGCATTAAGTGACTAAAAGGTCCCCTCTCCCGTTTTGGGAGAGGGCGGAGGGTGAGGGGAAGTTTTGAAAAAATAGGAATAATAAATGATTAGAATTTATACTGATGGCTCCTGTGAACCAAATCCCGGCCCAGGTGGTTGGGCGGCGGTCATATATTTGGGGCTGGATGAGAAGGTCATCACGGGAAGCGAAATGGAGACAACCAATAATCGCATGGAGTTGAAAGCTGCACTGGAGGCGCTCTTGACCGTTGAACCCTCCTCTACAATTGAGCTATTTACTGATTCTGAATATTTAAAACGGGGCATCACCGAGTGGATGCCCACCTGGAAAGCGCGTAATTGGAAACGAAAAAAGGGAAAGTTGGCAAATGTGGATTTGTGGAAGGCGCTTGATGCTGCCCTGGGAAAACATACAGTAGAATGGATGTGGGTGAAGGGACATGCCGGACATCCCGGTAATGAACGCGCTGATCGGTTGGCGCGGAGGGCAATGAAAAGGTAGCTATAGGAGTCAGGATGAAGAAGATTGGCGTGCTGACAGGTGGTGGAGATGCGCCAGGGCTGAATGCAGTAATTCGAGCAGTCGTTAAAACGGCCGTCCGTAGCTATGATTGTCAAGTTGTTGGAATTCGCGATGGTTACGACGGTTTTTTGAATCCCAAAGGGCTGCTGCCTCTTGGACGCGATGAGGTACGTGGGATCCTCCCGCGAGGGGGTACGATCCTGGGGACGGCAAATCGTGGGAACCCATTTGCGCGGGAAGTTCTTCGCAATGGCGTGATGATCGTTGAAGATATTTCGGATGAGATCGTTGCTGCGATCAAGAAAATCAAACTGGATGCTTTGATCGTAATTGGTGGTGATGGCACGTTGAAGATCTCACAGGAATTATTTGCAAAAGGCGTTCCTGTAATTGGCGTGCCCAAAACGATCGATAACGATGTTGGCGGAACCGAGGTCACCTTTGGTTTTGATACCGCGCTGGATACAGCTACCGAGGCGATAGATAAATTGCATACGACTGCAGAATCCCATCATCGGGTGATGGTTCTCGAGCTGATGGGCCGCGACGCGGGTTTCATCGCCCTGCACGCCGGTGTCGCTGGCGGCGCAGATGTGATCTTGATCCCGGAGATTCCATTCCACTATGATGCGGTTGTCAGGAAAATAATGCGCCGGATTGAAGGTGGTCGTCATTTCAGTATTCTGGCTGTTTCAGAGGGAGCAAAATCCCAGGAAGGGGAGCAGGTTTTTTCTCGTTCCGGCGATGCAGTTTACCTTCCCCGGCTTGGTGGTGTCGGTCATTTGGTTGGGAGTTATATCGAAAATAATACCGAGCAGGAAACACGCGTCACTGTGCTTGGACATATCCAGCGTGGTGGAACGCCGACTCCCTTCGACCGCTGGCTGGCCACTCGCTATGGCGCAGCTGCAACCCGTCTGGCTGCCAAAGGCGGCTTTGGCCGAATGGTTTCTCTGTCAAACGGGGAGGTTGGAGATATTAGCCTGGAGGAGGCTTTGGCGGTGCCCAAACGTGTAGATGTATATGGCGATGGCGTTCGCACTGCCCGGGATATGGGCATTTCTTTTGGGGATGAAGAATAAATATACCCCCACCTATCCTCCCCCGCCAGCAGGGAGGGGAATGGTTCTCCCCCTGTCTTACGGGGGAGCCAGAGGGGGGAAGAATCTTTGCCAACAAAGAACCCGTTCTTTCCAAAGGAACGGGTTCTAATAAACAGCGAAAAGCCGCCCATTTCTGGACGGCTTTTCTTTTGCGTGCGGCGGCTTCCCTTATCGAAGACCGAGGAGGGATGCCGCCGCACTAAGTTTGGTACTGTCATTCATGGGCACCACCTCCTCTTCTGTGGGATGGTAATTTTGGGCAGGTCTCCCTGCGTATGGAAAGTATGGCATAAATTGAAGGGAATGTCAAATGAGAGAATTCCCATCCTATTCATTTCACTCAGGGCAACTTTGGGAGTGGTATGAAGTGGTATCACAACTCCCTCCGCCGATCGTTTCTTTAACGGTGGCAAAATAAAGTTCAGAAAGTGTCACCGCGCGGATTCCGCGTTCTGTTAATAAATCCAGACCAAAGGGCGTATTGGTTTCAACATCCTGTGTGCTGGTGTGCATCAGGATCACATCCCCGTTTTCGACCGCCTCCATATTTTTCCTTGCCAGTTCCAATTCTCCGCCCCAGCTCGCTGACCACATCGTTGATACCAACCCTTTCGATGCACACATCCTGCCATAGGTCGGGCTGGATGAACCATAAGGCGGCCTCGCAAAGCGGACGGGAGGTCGGCTCTCTGTCACCTGGTGAAGCGCCCCCACCCATTTGGCTTGATCTTCCATCAAATTTTCTGTTGAGCGCACATCCGGGTTGACATGGTCAAAGGTATGGCTGCCGATCTCATGCCCACCTTCAAGGAAGCGTTGCCAAATTCCGGCATCTTTATCGTTGGTCGTGAGCAAAGCCTCACCGGTGGGAAAGAATGTGACTCTGACTTCCGGATAGTCTCTGAGCAGTTTTTCCAGGTTTTGCAGAATATGCACCAGATGGCAATCATCGTAACTCAACGCGACCTGGGCTTGATCCCGCCTGCCATGAAAAAAGGCCTGGAAAGATTCGGGTTCCGTTTCCCTTGCCAGGACGCCAGGTGTGTAAACCCCAAGCAGCCCGGCGGCAAAAGATGCACTGCTGAGCTTAAGAAAATCCCTGCGTGAAAAGTGGTTTGAATTAGACAATGGATCTTACTTGCGAGAGCGGCCAGGTCGGTAAAATATCCAGATCAAGCTCATCGCGCTGCCCGTTGATAAAGCGTTGATAGCCCGCCGCAGCGATCATGGCCGCGTTATCGGTGCACAGGGAAAGCGGAGGGATGTTGACCGGGAATTCATCCTGCCCCAGGAATGCCTCGCGCAGGGCGGCATTTGCTGAAACCCCGCCTGCGACCAGGATCTCTTTTGCCCCAAATTCCCGTGCGGCATTGATCGTTTTGGTGAAGACCACATCCACAACGGCGGCCTGGAAACTGGCAGCCAGATTTGCGACCGGGAGATTCCCTTCCTTTGATAGCTTTTGGACCTCACGTAAAACAGCGGTTTTAAGCCCACTGAATGAGAAATCCCAGTTTTTGCCCAGCCACGAACGCGGAAAGTTGAAGGAGGTCGGGTCGCCGTTCTTTGCGGCCTCCTGTATTGTCGGCCCGCCGGGATAGGGTAATCCCAACATGCGGGCGACCTTGTCGAAGGCCTCACCAGCTGCATCATCAAGCGTCCCGCCGAGCCGTTCATATTGCAAATGATCGCTCATCAGATTGAGTTCGGAATGTCCGCCTGAAACGAGGATTGCCATCAGGGGGAATTCTGGTTCAGGTGGTGCCTCATCTTCAGCTTTATGTACCCAAGCTGAATAGAGATGTCCCTCAAGGTGATTGACTCCGATGAGTGGACGGTCGCTGCCGAGGGCCAGGCCTTTGGCTGCATTTACGCCGACAACCAACGAGCCAGCCAACCCGGGGCCGCGCGTCACCGCGATGGCATCTATATCTTTGAGCGTGAGATGCGCCTTTGCCAATGTTTGCTCAATAACTGGAGTAATGCTGAGCACATGCTGGCGTGAGGCCACTTCGGGGAAGACGCCCCCAAAACGGGCGTGCATCTCCATTTGCGAAGCGACGGTGGAGGCCAAAAGCGCGCGTCCATCTTCGAGGACGGCAGCGGCTGTCTCATCGCAGGAGGTTTCAATGGCGAGGATTCGGATGGTCATGGTGTTAGGAGGTGAATTCTTTGATGATAAAGTTTGTGAAGTCAATCAGATCGTCCAGGCGTTTTTCAATCACATCCTTCATCAATTGGATATCAAGTTCTTGATATTGATGGACAAGTGTATTGCGAAAGCCGACCATATTTTCGAGTTTTTTGGCAAGGTCTCGGGGAATGATCCCATTTTGCGCCAACAGACGAAAACTCTCACGGGTTTCTTTTGGGAGACCAAGTTTTCGTTTTTTGATGGTGTGGTTTGCCAGGTCAATTGATTGTTCACAGGCACGCTGTAAATTTATGGCAATTGCATCCTGCTTCAGGTGATTTTCTTCAAAGGGGAGTTCGCTCGGCAACGCGTAATACGTTTGGATTTGTTTAATGCACCGCTCGATACTTTCTTTTTTATTCAATACAATGTCGTTCATCAGACAATGATCCTTCCGACTTCCAACACATCCTTGATGATCCCGGCTCTCTCCTCATTCAATCTTTGATAATAAGAGATGGTCAGCATTTCAAATTCATCGGCTGCATATTGATCCGCACAGTAGATGCGACGTTCGGCAGCGATGATTTCTTTTTGCAGAACGGTCGGGGCTTGGCGTAAATTTGACAAGTCGACATCTTTAGCGAGCAAAGTTTCCAGTTCATAACACAAATCATTGAATATTAAAGAATCGTTCTCATTTTTTTGTTGCGGAGGGAGAAGGATAGCAATATCCACATCACTGTCTTTGCGCTCCTCTGCTGTACCGTGGGAGCCAAAGAGATAGATCGCTTGCGCGTCAGGATGGTGTTCTAAAATTATGTGGACGATTTTGTCTTTTTCGCTCATGATATTACCTCTGCAATGTCCATTGTATCATTGGCGCAGGAAGATTTTATAGCAAGGATTCGTATGGTCATAAGAGAACATTCTAAAGTCAGTCCGAATAAAAAGGGTGGAGCAATCTCCATCGTGTGAAAGAAGACTGCCACGCTTTGCTCGCAGTGAAATCCTACCTCTTCATTTCCAGGACAAGGTCAAAGGGGAACTCCGCAATCCGTTCAAAAGTGCCGTCCGGGCGGGCATAGTAGGTATTCTCAATGCGGACGCCCATCCCTTTGGATGGATAGTAAAGCCCCGGCTCAATCGTGAAAACCACGCCTCTTTGGAGCAGGTTATCCTCTTTAAATTGCAAGCTTGACCAGGGTCGTTCGTGAATATTGACCCCCACTCCATGCCCCAGACTGTGAACATAGCCTTCCAGCGGCGCCTCCGTGTTGAGTGGGGAGGGATGCCCCTTGGCTTCAAAGAGTTTGCAAGTCATGCGTTGCAATTCTCTGAAAGGCATATTGATCTCCATCTCGTCGATAATCTTTTCGTAAACATCACGGACCTGGTCGTAGAGTTTTTGCTCCTCTTCAGGCGCGTAGCCGAGGCACCAGGTGCGGGTAAAATCGTAAAAATAACCGCCGCCCGCTTCGCAGGGAAAAATATCGAAGATGATCGTTCTACCGAGGCGGATCGGATCGGATGCATTGCCGACAGAGTGGGGGACACCTGCATCGCTGCCGATGGCGAAGATCGTCCCTTCGGGATTTTCGACGCCGCGCTCCGCCAGCCAGAGATTGATCTTGCCTTTGACCTCCCCGATCATAAGCGGCTTGCCATCTGTCCGCAAAAGAATTTCATCCTCGCTCACGGCATGACTCGTCAGGAATTCCTTCACCATGCCGACCACCTCGATCGTGATCCGTCCCATTTCGCGGATGCGGGCAACTTCTTCCTCTTCCTTGGTTTCCATCGCATTCAGGAATACTGAATCTGTGCCCGATTCCCCAATGAAGGTGATCTCAGGCAGGTACTTTTGCATCAGGGACAACATCGCGAAGCTATGACTCAGATCAGTATGCCCATAAACGCCCACACGACCAGAGTCCACGCCGAGGTCTGCGAAGATCTTTTGCAAACGCAACGCTGAGAACTTGATCATATCTCCACCCGAATTTTTCAGCAATTCTTTTTCGGGGTATTTGCTGTATGAAATAGTTTTCAAACCAGTCTTGGCTGCTTCATCGCGTTCCATATCGCGGTAAAAGAGAATCGGTTTCTCTCCCTTTTTCTTGATCAAGGTTGCTCCCCCCACGTGGTGGCCGCCAGTCAGGTAATACATGGGGCTATTATGCTGGGTATTTCCCAAAACAAGCAGGGTGTCGAGATTGCGGTCTTGCATGAGACTGTCGAGGTTTGACTTCATGAATCTCCAGAGTTAGATAATAAGATGAATAGGGGTAAGTGAGAAGTGAAAAGTGAAAAAAGAAATCACCCTTCACTCTTCACTCGTCACTTTAATGAATTTTTCAATGCCACCAACAGGGCCCCTTCCTGCTCTTGCAGCACGGTACGGGGATCGAGCAGGATGAGATCATTTTCGGTGCGTGCGATAACGGGCGGATTTTGTTTCCGTAATTTTGCGAGGAAATTATCTGCTTTGGGAACGTCGAGGGCCAGGAGCCAGGTCGGCAGAACCTCCCCGGGTAAGCTGCCTCCGCCAATGGTCGATTCTCCGGGAATGACTTTGCCTTGTCCCAGATGATTCGCCCAAGCTTGAGCGCGGGCTTTGATCTGTTTGGGCGGCTTGGAAATCATCCGCCAGATCGGAATCTCACGCTCAGCTTCGTCTTTTAGATAATGTGTCAATGTGGCAGAAATTCCTGCCAGAGCAACCTTATCTGCCCTCACGGCGCGGGCCAGGGGATGTTTCTTGATCTTATTCATCAGATCAGCACGCCCAACGATAATGCCTGCCTGCGGCCCTCCGAGCAATTTATCACCGGAAAAGCAGACGATATCTGCGCCTGCGGCGAGGGATTCCTGAACTGTCCGCTCGTGGATCAGGCCAAATCGCTCAGTGTCGAGTAAGGTTCCGGAGCCAAGATCATCCACAACGGGGAGATCGGCTGCATGGGCGACGCGGGTGATTTCATCTAACGAGGGTTCTTCGGTAAATCCACTGATCTTGAAGTTGGAGCGATGGGCTAGCATAACCAACTTGATCGGTTCTTCATTAATCGCATTTTCGTAATCAGCGAGATGGACTTTATTGGTTGTGCCCACTTCGACCAGTTTTGCGCCGGATTGTTTCATCACATCGGGGATGCGGAATCCGCCGCCGATTTCGATTAACTGCGAACGGGCGATGACCACCCTTCGACGATTGGCGAGGGCAGAGAGGATCAACAATACGGCGGAGGCATTATTATTGACGACCATCGCCGCTTCGGCTCCGGTTATGCGTGTAATCACAGATTCAGCATGGATCAGGCGCGAACCCCGTTTCCCGTTTTGCATATTAAATTCAAGGGTGGAATAGCTGCGTGCGACCGAATCCATCGCTTTGATGGTGGCAGAGCTAAGGGGTGCGCGCCCCAGATTGGTGTGCAGGATAACCCCGGTGGCGTTGATCACGGGATAAAGTGTGGGTTCAGTCCAGGTCGTTAAACGGGAGCCAGCCAAACTCAGGAGCGTTTTGGCTGGTGGGATTGGCTTGGTGTTGTCGGCAGTATAAGCTGCCCGGATCTCCCCCAATATTGCTCGGAGGGCATCCAGCACCAGCGGTCTCCCATATTCTGCAATCAATTCTGCAGCGGTATGCGTTGAAAGCAATTTATCTACAGAGGGGAGGGAGCGCAGATCAGTCATAATCGACTTCAGGGGGAGTCCATTGGCTTTTTTCGCGCAAACGGATGAGTGCTTCGATGGCGATTATGCCCAAAGCCAACCCAATAGCGATAGAGATATTGGCAACCTGCCCAAGCTGTAACCAGGCCAGGGTTGCCCCGTAAACGCCTGCCCAAAGCGCCTGTCGCTGAATAATATTTGTGGATGGGAAATTGGCTTGATTGAAACGTTGATTGAAAAAATAGACAATCGGTAATGCAGTGCCGGTCAGGGCGAGAGTGGTCAGGAAAAAGAATGCCCAGCGAGGCCAGAGGGTAGGCAGGGTGAAATTGATGATGAGATATAAACCGCCCCAGCCAAGGGTGAACATGATCAGGGTGGGGACGAGGAAGGGGCGAAAAATTGGTTTCATTATTTATTACCCAGTTCGGCAGATATTTTTAAACACGAATTACACGATTGTTTTTTTATGAGGGAATTATACCGCAGGGAGGGTGGGCCGCTTAAGCGGACATGTTAATGAAAGGATGGGTTCCTGAAGCCGACTATAGTCGGGTTTCGCCAATTAGCAAGGGGATTGATTCCCTTGCGGAACAGGTTTTCAATTCCCGAATTTTTATTCTATACCCATCAATATAGTCACTCTCGTAGAAATTGTAGTGCTCCAATACACCCGTGCGGTTATAATTTAGAAACTCTCTACCTAGAAAGTATAAAATTGAAATTTGACCAATGACAGATAGTTCTCTGACTCCTTTTTTCAACCCAAATGGGATCGTCGTCGTCGGTGCCTCCTCACATCCTCAAAAGCTGGGATATGGCGTGGCCCGAAACCTGACCCAGAGCGGGTACGCTGGCCCGATTTATTTTGTTTCCCCAAAAGGAGGCGATCTTTTTAGCCGTCAAATTTTCGCTTCAATCGCTGAGGTCCCGGACCCGGTTGACCTCGCTGTGGTTGTCGTTCCGGCGAAATATGCGTCCGAATCCATGCGTGCCTGTGGAGAACGAGGCATTAAGGCGGTCATCCTTGTTTCGGGCGGTTTCCGCGAGACAGGGGAAGACGGTGCAGTCCTCGAAACCGAAACTTTGCAGGTGGCAAAGGAATACGGAATCCGGATGATCGGACCGAATTGCATTGGCTTGCTCGATACCCATTTGCCTTTGGATACAACCTTCCTCCAACCGCCCTTTCCTCTCCCCGGCGAGATAGCGTTTATCTCCCATTCCGGGGCAATTTGCGCCGCGTTGATCGATTGGTCAAAAGAGGAGGGATTTTCCTTTTCCCGTCTGATCAGTCTGGGCAATCAGGCGGATGTCACTGAGACGGATATTTTGCCCCTCGTCGCAGAAGACGAATATACCAGGGTAATTACCCTTTATCTTGAAAATATCAGCAATGGAGCCCGCTTCATTGAAGAAGCGCGCCGCGTTGTCAAGGTAAAACCGGTCATCGCCCTCAAGGTGGGTCGATCGGCGAGCGGTCAGCGTGCAGCTGCATCCCATACGGGTGCCCTGGCGGGTGCCGAATCCGCTTTCGATGCCGCCTTTGAAAAAGCGGGCGTTTTTCGCGCGGATACGACTGAAGAGATCTTTGATTGGGCGCGTGCCCTTGCCTGGGCTCCTGTTCTGCAAGGGCGTCGCATAGCCATTCTGACGAATGCGGGCGGCCCCGGGGTGATCGCAGCGGATGCCCTTGAACAAAATGGCCTGGAACTTGCTGAATTCAATAAGAAAACTCTCGCGGCCCTCGGGGAGACTCTCCCCTCTGCGGCCAGCGTTCATAATCCGGTTGATATGCTTGCCTCAGCCTCCGCCGAGATTTATGGAGAGTGCCTGCGGGTGATCCTTGTCGATCATAATGTGGATGGCGCCCTTGTCATTCTGCCGCCCCCGCCGATGTATCCCGCTCGTGAGGCTGCTGAAATTCTGATTCCCATCATTCAGGCCAGCGAGAAACCTGTCCTGGTGGTGCTGATGGGCAGCACCCAAATCGAAGAGGCTTCAGAACTTTTTCAGAATGCGAAGATCCCCGATTATCGCTTCCCTGAAAGGGCGGCGTCTGCATTGGCCCGACTGGCTGAACGGGCAGAATTCTTAAGGGAGATGGATGAATCTGTTGCCCTTCTGACTGATGTGGATACCCCATCAGCACGGGCGGTTTTGGCAGATGCTGAACCCGGCACATGGCTGGAGGCGGAATTTGCTGATCGATTAATGAATATCTATGGGATCCCTACAACGCCCATTAAACTTGCGCCTGACGCAGAATCAGCGGCTCGCCTGGGTAAAGAGCTAGGTTTTCCGGTTGTGATGAAGATCGCCTCGCCCGACATCCCTCACAAATCGGACGTGAACGGAATCCTGCTCAATCTCGGTTCTGCGGCAGAAATTGCAGAGGACTTTGAGATGCTCATGGCGCGGGTGCAGGCCCAACGTCCAGACGCGAACCTGGAGGGCGTCCTGATCCAGCGCATGATTTCGGGTGGGCAGGAGGTCATCCTGGGTGCGGTCCGTGATCCCCAATTCGGTGCCCTGATGATGTTTGGCTCCGGTGGTGTCGAAGTCGAAGGGTTGAAAGATGTCGCTTTCGCCCTGGCTCCTCTCTCAGTACGTGAAGCTGAAAAAATGCTTGGGAAAACATGGGCGGGACGCAAGCTGGCGGGTTATCGAAATCTTGCCCCTGCTGATCGTGTTGGAGTAGTGGATGCGCTCCGTCGGCTGGGACAGTTGGCGCATGATCTGCCCGAAATTGCTGAGATCGAAATCAATCCGCTGACTGTACTGGAAGATGGCGTGGTTGCAGTTGATGTACGTGTGAAGATGGCATAAATATGAACCAAAGAGCAATGCAGGTTGCCTTGATAAAAAATCTTCCGGTTGATCTGGCCGAGGAAGTAAATCAGCGTGTGATCGCCCGAATTAAGAAGATCGAGAGAGAACGTGAAAAATACCCTCAAAAGGCTTTGGAGAAACATTTTGGCGAAAATATATTGCCGATCTTGGCTTTGTATTTGGTTTTGAAAGAGGATCACAGTTCACCAGAAGATGTGCTGGAGTTAACCCGTAAGGTCACCGAAGAGATGTATACCATCGGGCGAAAGCGGATGGCCTTTATTGGGCAGTTCCCATTTTTCTACCGGGTGATCCAAAAATTAACGCCGCAAATGATGAAGAGTGCCTTTCCAAAAGAAGGATTTGATATCGAATGGCTGGAAGTGAGTAAAAAGCAAGTTGTCTTTAATATGCACGCCTGCTTTTATCTGGATTCTCTGACCAAATATGGCGTACCTGAACTAACCCCCGTTTTCTGTGGGCTGGACGATTTAATTTACGATGGCGTTTCTCCCCACCTTCGCTGGCAGCGCACCGGGACGCTTGGTCGTGGTGATGCATATTGCGATTTTCGTTTTATCAATCCGCAAGAAGAATGATCTGGCTCCAGGTTGAATAATGCCGCGTCTTTTGCTCACCAATCCAACTGCTCCCTCTGCTTGGTAGTTTTTCCACAGACGCCTAACATGACGAACACTAAGCCCCAATGCTTCAGAGGCGTTTTTCTGGGTCATCTTTTTCGCCTTTATCCGCTCCATTACTTCCACGCGGCTCAACTCTTTTTTGCTCATCGTTAGTAACTCCATCCAACAAGATCTCCTTTTCAAAAGGGGACATTTTAACTTGTCGGAAATAGGACATTACTACTTATCGCTAACACGCTAACACATTTTCTTGACACAGATATTCAACTCTGGTAGTATTGGCGGGCTAAGCGATGCGGGGTAGAGCAGTGGCAGCTCGTCGGGCTCATAACCCGGAGGTCGCAGGTTCGAGTCCTGCCCCCGCTACTCAAAAAAGCACCTGAAAAGGTGCTTTTTTCCTTTTTAGCTCCTATTTTATGAGAAATTGGCGTTTCTATGAACCTAAGCTCGTTAGGTTTTGTTAATTTAATTACAATTGCAAAGTGTATAATTCTGAAAAGTGTCTTTTATAAAATCGCTACTTTTGCCTCAAATGTTTCGAGGATGTACAAATATCAAGAAAACCACTCAAGGAATAACTAATGCCAGGAAAAATTATACTTATTGACGATGATGCCCTATTTCGGCGCAGCTTAAGTTTCCATTTAGCGCAAGCAGGTTATGATGTGCAAACAGCTGCCAGTGCTGAAGATGGTCTAATCTTCACTCGTGAAGAACCTGTTGATTTGATTTTGCTGGATATTGGGCTTCCTGGCATGGATGGATTGGAGGCATTACGCCATTTTAACGATCAGGTTGGTGTGCCAGTAATCTTTCTCACCGCCCGACGACGAGAATTGGACGAGATATTAGGCTTGGAACTGGGGGCTGATGATTACATCACCAAGCCTTTTGAGACAAGCGTTCTTTTGGCGCGGGTCAAAGCTGTGTTGCGCCGATCGCACAAAAAGCAACAAGTAATAACTACTCCTGAAGCATTTTCAGCCGGCGATATTGATATCGATCCTCGCTCCCATACAGTCAAATTGAAAGGAATACCCATAGAGCTAACACCCACTGAATTCAAATTGCTCAATACGCTCGCCCAACAGCCTGGGCATGTTTTTTCTGCGGATGATTTGTTGAGAAAAGTTTGGGGAATAGAATATGTAGGACAGCCTCAGGTGGTTTACGTTCATATTCGTGCATTGCGTACCAAACTTGAAAAAAATCCAAACAGACCTCAGCGGGTTTTGACAGTTCGGGGAGTTGGGTACAAGCTTGTACCTCAAGAGGTTTGATCATGCGCTCCTTACGAACTCGTTTACTCATCACTCACAGCCTGCCGCTTCTAATTATTATCTTTCTAACTGGTTTTGCTTTGGATTATGTTGTGGAAACGCGCATCCTATTGCACAGTTTTGCCGATGAGTTGACCAACGAAGCGAAGATATTAGCCGAGCTAACTGCACACCAGTCAAATATCTGGGATGAAGCTCAAGAGGCACAAAACTATCTTATCAAGCTTGAACCGATCCTAAGACCCAATGTCTCCCTCTTTGATGTGCAGGGAAATTTCTTGGGCTCAACCGCGCCCTCTCTAAAACCCACTGATATATTTTTGCAAAAATTTGAAAAACTACTTTCCGAAGGTATTCTTATTCAGACAGCATATAGTCGTGATCTGGAAGCCAGCGTGGTGGATGTCTTTGTCCCTGTTCATGACGATTCTGATTCTCTTCTAGGTGTGATCCAGATGACCTATCATTTGAAAGATGTATACGGCCAGTTTATAGCACTCAGACGTGTGATTATTGGTGTTTTGACAGTCGGTATCTTTCTCGGGATAGGATTGGCGCTTTTCCTGGCTGTGAATATGAGCCGTGCATTGCGAGAAATTACAGAGTCAATTCACCAACTGGCTGCCGGAAAAGAAGTTGACTTGCCCGAAGAACAAGGGCCAGAAGAAGTTCGTGATCTAATTCAAACAATAAAAGCACTTGTCACCCGTCTGCACACCCTTGAAACCACCCGCCGAAAGTTGCTCGCCAATCTGGTGCATGAGATTGGTCGTCCTTTGGGTGCGTTATTACCAGCCGTCCAGGCATTGGAAGCAGGTGCGATTGAAAACAAGGTTTTGCGTCAGGATTTATTGGCTGGGATGGAGGATGAACTTGGCATTCTTCGTCGATTACTGGACGATTTAACCGGCTTATACGATCAATCTGTTGGCTCATTTGTGCTGGAATATCGGCTGATAGACCTAAGTAAATGGCTACCCAATCTCTTTCATACGCAACGTGAGGTCGCCCGTGCCAAAGGATTACATTGGCAGAGCAATATTTCAGATGAGTTACCCATGATGAAGATAGACCCTGAACGACTAGCGCAGGCTATTGGAAACCTTGTAAATAATGCCATTAAATTTACATCACCGGGAGGCACGATTATCGTAGGGGCTGGTGTCCAGGCTAATGAAGTCTGGATCCAAGTAGAGGATACAGGTTTTGGTATTCCAACTGAAGATCAGGGCTTTGTGTTTACCCCATTTTTTCATGGACGCAGGGAAACTCGATTTCCTCAAGGGATGGGCCTGGGATTGAGCATTGCCCATGATTTAGTAGCAGCTCATCAAGGTCGCTTAGAATTTGAAAGTGTTCCGGGAGAGGGAAGCTCCTTCACAATCTGCTTACCAATTTTATCCAAAGAGTTGATGGAGTGATAAAAAACCGTGTCGCACCCCTGCGTTCGCAGCGGAGCGGAGGGTGTGATTTAGGCTTGAGTGCCACACCCAAACAGATTCGCATCCTGAACAGGGAGATGTCTACGCCCGCGAAAATGCCTTGATTTTAGGACGCCTTATGAGGTATTCTTTGAACATCAATCTGTTGCTCTTACAAGTTGAATCCAAGTCCTAAAAATAACCTTAAGGTAAACTTTAGGTTGTTTTTAGGTTACCATAAGGACGCTTGGGAGCATATCAGGTATTCTTCTTTTCTGATGGATATTTTTTTGATAAGGTCATATGACAAGGCAGTGGAGCATTTTTTTCGCTATTGGGTTCTATCTGTCCCAGGGATAAGTATTTGACACAAGAAAACCCACTCATCCTGGTTATTCTAGCCATTCTAGTAAGAGCGCATATAGGACAAAATCCATGACTTCTGAAATTGCCCTCACTTTAGCCATCATCGCTGGCGCTTTGATCGTGTTTGGCACCGAAAAATTGCGCGTGGATGTTGTCGCCCTGCTTGTGCTCATCACCCTTGGATTGACAGGTCTGGTCGGTCCCAAGGAGGTCTTTGCAGGGTTTTCTAATTCGGCAGTCATTACCGTGTGGGCAGTATATATCGTCTCAGGGGGCTTGTTCAAGACCGGTGTTGCCGATATTCTGGGAAAGTTCATTTTGCGACTCTCTGGGAATAGTGAAATCCGCCTGATCACAGTCATCATGTTAACCTGCGGCCTGATGTCCGCTTTCATGAACAATGTTGGGGCCACCGCGATGTTGTTACCGGCTGTTGTTAGCGTGGCGAAGCAGACCAAAATTCCGGTCTCAAAGCTCTTGATCCCGCTTTCGTTCTCATCCCTGTTGGGGGGCACAATCACCCTGATCGGCACCCCTGCCAATATTCTGGCAACCAGCATCTTGGCTGAAAAAGGCCTGCCTACCTTTGGTTTCTTTGATTTTATGCCTATTGGAGTGGTTGTTTTAGCCACGGGTGTTCTCTATATGATTGTCATTGGAAGACACGTTCTTCCAGTCCGACAACCACCAGGTGATGCCCAGGTAAAAGGGGAGTTGCGCAAATATATTGGTGAAGTGCGCGTCTTACCGGATGGAAAACTGGCCGGCTGTACCTTGCTGGAATCTAAATTGGGCGCGGATTTCGACTTGACGGTCATTGCTATGGTGCGGGGCAGTAAAACCATCACGAAATTGGAGCGCGATACGCTTATCCAACCGGATGATATTCTATTGATCGAAGGTTCCACCGAAAACCTATTGCGCGCAAGAAAAGAATTAGGGCTGGAAATTGCTAATATAAACAAAGAACATGCTGAGTTGGACAAACTTAGCGAAATAGAGATTGGCATTGTGGAAGCAACTCTGGCACCGCGTTCATCTGTGGAAAATCGCAGTCTGCGTTCGTTGAATTTACGCGAGCGCTACGGTTTTACGGCACTAGCGATTCGACGGCAAGGCAAGATTATCACTGAACGTTTGAGTGATTTAGATTTGAAATTTGGCGACGACTTAATACTCCAGGGTCCGCGCCGCCGCGCATCTGCTTTGCAATCGAAGAACGATTTTTTGGTCTTAGAGCCGCTCAATATCCCTGAAGACCGTCGCCGCAAGATGCCCATCGCAGTTGGATTGATGCTGCTCGTAATTGGCTTGGTCTTATTTGCAGGCATAGACATCTCTCTTGCAATGGTGATGGGTGCGGTTGGGATGGTTATTTCCCGCTGCCTGAGCATGGACGAGGCCTACGCCAGCATCGACTGGCGTACGGTTTTTCTGGTGGCGGGTATGTTGCCTTTGGGGGCAGCTATGGAAACCACCGGAACAGCCCAATACATCGCCGACCTGATGTTGAACACCATTGGCAGCATGGGTCCGCTGGCAGCCTTGGCTGGGATATATTTGCTGGCTGCTTTAATCACCCAACCCATGTCCAATGCCGCGGCGATAGTGCTGGTGGTTCCAATCGCGCTGGATACGGCCATGAGCCTGGGTGTCAATCACCTGACATTTACCCTGGCTGTCGTCATCGGGGCGGCAACCAGTTTCCTGACGCCAGTGGGTCATAAGGCCAACGTTTTGGTTTTCGGCCCTGGAGGTTATAAATTCTTCGATTATGCCCGGGTGGGTGCATTACTGACTCTTTTCCTGTTCATCGTCACCATGATTTCTTTACCGATTTTCTTCCCACTTTTTCCCTGACCTATGAACCGACTTATTTCCGTATCCACATTAGATGATATTGCGCCAGAATACCAAAACACCCCAATTGGGCTTATGTTGGAATACCATAATCTTAATCGTCCTCTCGACATTTACACGCAAGCGCATCTGTTGATTGGCATGTGTATGGATAACCGCAAACGATTGCGAATACCCGACAATTTTGCTTATATCATTCGTTCGGGTGGAGGTAATCTGAGCCAGAGTGAATTTAAGGTTTCTTATGCTATCGCTGTCGGCGGAGTGAGTTCAATCGCGCTCGTCGGACATAATAATTGCGGCATGGTTGGTTTGGCTGCTAAGAAAGAAAAATTTATAAGCGGGCTTGTAAAGAAAACTGGGTGGGAAAAAGGCAGGGCAGAAGAACATTTCATGCGCTTTGCACCCAGTTTTGAAATCAGAAATGAGATTGACTTTGTTTTGAGCGAAGCAAAGCGCTTACGTTTGCTCTATCCAGGCATTCAGGTGGCACCCATATTATATAGGGTGGAAGACAATCTGCTTTATATGGTTCGTGAACAGGAGAAAAGTTAAATGGAATGGCTGACAAATCCCGAAATCTGGATAGGGCTTATCACGCTCACTGTTCTTGAAATTGTTTTAGGCATTGATAATGTGGTTTTTATCAGTATCTTGGCGGAAAAACTGCCTGAAAATCAGCAAGCAAGAGCAAGACAAGTCGGTCTCTCTCTTGCTTTGATAACGCGTATCGCGTTACTTCTTTCTTTAGCCTGGATTATTGGGCTGACCGCACCCATCTTCACCATCTTCGGGAGAGCCGTATCGGGTCGTGATTTTATTTTGATTGGAGGCGGTTTATTCTTACTGGCGAAGAGCACACGTGAAATCCACGACAAACTGGAGGGCGCGGAGGGTCACGCCAATAAACGGATTTCGCCATCTTTTGGCAGTGTCATTATCCAAATCCTTCTACTGGATATTGTCTTTTCACTTGACTCCGTCATCACCGCAGTTGGCATGGTAGAAGAGATTGGGGTGATGATCGCTGCTGTAGTAGTTGCTGTGATCATTATGCTTGTTTCAGCAGAAGCGATTAGTAATTTTGTGAACCGACGACCAACAATAAAAATTCTGGCTCTCAGCTTTCTCTTGCTAATCGGCATGGCATTAATTATGGAGGGGCTGCACCAGCCTATCTCTAAAGGCTATATTTATTTTGCGATGGGTTTTTCCATCTTCGTGGAAATGATCAATCTGCGTGTCAGTGCAAAAAAAGCAGCCAACCCTATCAAACTAAGACAAACTTACTCCACTGAAAAGATTTCTGGAGAACCCAAGTGAATGCTATTTTGATAGATTCTCCGACAACTCTCTTATCCCCGCCCATAATCCCTGGCGATAATCAGGCTGGCGACTGGCTTTCCTTGCCCAACCCTGACCCAATCACGGATTATATAACCGCTTCTTTCTTGGAAGAGGAAGTTGCCTCCCAAAGTTGGCAGGTAGCCCGTTTTTCCCGCTCTGCGTATGTATACCGTGAAAGAGTAACTGACTGGAAAATTGTCGCCAAATTTCATGCGCCCAAAAAGGATAAAGATGCCAACCGGCACGCAGAGCGTGAGCATCGACTAACGCAGCAAGTCTGGGAAAATTTAGGATTTAATCTTGAGTTCCGATCTGTTCAACCGCTGGGGTTATGGAAAGGCATTTTATTTTTAGAATTTGTAGAGGGTCTTACACTGGAAGACAAAATAGCTGTTCGGCGTAGCCAACCTGGCGAATTGCTTCGTGTTATCGAAGCTACAGCCGTTTTTTTTGCGAAACTGCATGGGAAGGGAACCAAGCCTAAACCTATGTCTGATTTCGGGCAAGCGGCAGATTACGCATATGAACTGGTCGATAATCTGACAAAACAGGGTGTACTCCAAAATTGTCCCAGCGTCCAAAGTGGATTAGGGGATCTCATAGAAAAGTGGGTCACGGATCCCATAATGTGGGATTACCAACCAACCCAAAATCATGGGGACGCGACTACATCCAATTTTATTTTCCCCCCCGAAGGTGGTGTTGTAGCCATTGATTGGGAACGTAGTGAAAGAGCAGACCCGGCAGCCGATTTGGGACGCCTGATGGCTGACGTAACTCATAGCGTCATTCAATATGGAGGCAATTTTACCGAGGGCGTGGATATTTCCAATGCTTTGGCTGCCGCGTATTGCAATCAGATGTCTTCGAACTGGGATACAGTGAGCTTTGCGTATCGAGCCAGGTTTTACCAGGCCATCGGCACACTGCGAATTGCCCGCAATAGGTTGCTATCACGCCAGGACAAGTTGGCTTTGGTCTTGCAGGCTTTTGCTTTACTTTCTAAGTAGGTTGATGTTATCTGTAATGGTTTTTATCGGTGTATTAATCTTGGCAAATGGTTTTTTCGTTGCGATGGAAATGGCGTTGGTAACTGCACGCGGAACACGTCTTGAAATAATGGCAGAAGATGGTGATGACAGGGCCACTCAAGTATTGGCTATCCAAGATCAACCAGGAGATTTTCTGGCTACCGTGCAAATTGGTATTACTCTGGTGGGAACAGCTGCTTCAGCCGTTGGTGGAGCCAGGTTAGTTCAGATGCTCTCCCCATTGATCGCCCGAGTTCAAGAACTAGCACCATACTCAGATAGCTTGGCATTGGGATTAGTGATCATCTCTATTACCTTTTTAACCCTTGTTTTTGGCGAATTAGTGCCCAAACACCTGGCCTTGCGAAATGCAGAAGCTATTGCGATGGCAATTACCACTCCCCTTAAAATTCTTTCTCGTCTCACCCATCTACCCATGCGCATGCTTTCTTTCTCAAGTGAGGCAGTATTAAAACTCATCGGTAGCACTGACATACAAAATCCGTCTACCAGCTCAGAAGAAATCGAACTACTTGCAAAGCAAGGAGTCGCAGAGGGCGTAATTCACTCAACAGAAGAGAGGTTGATTAATAGTATCTTTCATTACACTACAAGTCGCTTATATGATGTAATGACGCCTCGGACGGCAATCGTTGCATTTGAAGAAAAAATATCTACGCATGTTGCTCTTGAAGTTGCCAAGCGTATTGGTTATTCTCGTTTCCCTGTTTACCGGGATAATATTGATCAGGTCATTGGTTTTGTACATATTAAAGATATAATATTAAAAAGTGATAATGTTAATCTTGGTCAATATTATCGCCCAATTCATTTCATCCCCAGCAATTCCTCACTTCCTGGAGCCTTTGAAATCCTGACAGAAACAGGTAGCCAAATAGCGATAGTGGTAGATGAATTTGGAGGGACACATGGATTGCTAACTCTTGAAGACCTGCTAGAAGAAATCGTCGGGGAGATCGAAGACGAACATAGCCCTGTTTCTCACTCTTCTGTGCAAGAGTCTGAAGGTGAATGGCTCGTACCTGGTCAGACCTCGATTCTTGAAATTAGCGATTTGTTAAAGGTTAAATTCCACTCAAAAGGACAATACAAAACGATTGCCGGATTTATTATGAAAGAATTGGGTTTCATACCGGTTGAAGGGGATCAGATTCAAAGATCCGGTTATACATTTATAGTTCGAAAACGTGAAAATCTGCGCATCGCCGAGGTTGAAATAAAAAAAGCCACCTTGGTTGATGGCACAGCAAAATAAAAAGGATCAAATTATGATCGAATTCGAACATACCATCTTTATCATTTTATTACTGAGTGGAATTCTCAACGCCAAACCCCCGCGACAACGATGGGCTACATTGGTAATTCTAGTTGGCGTTCTGCTTGTATTCTTGCCACCGGCTCGTCAGATATCCATACCCTGGGAGATAATTTTGGGGATTGTTATTCCATTGCTCTTATGGCAAAACATCCGCAGGATTATCAACTCGAATTGGCGAGGTTGGGGCAGTACTATCTTTTGGGGGATTACAGTGCTGATCTTTAGTTTTGCCCTTTGGCTTGTCGGTGTCTTAAACTGGTCTGGTGCTTTTCTTTTTGGCATAATTATCGCCAGCATGATCTGGAGAGCTGGCGAACCTGAGGCTGGGGCGAGCTATTTGAGCCAGATGGGAACGCTGACGCTGATCTTTTTGCTAACAGAGGCGGAGGCAGCCATCCAATCTCCCAATTTTTATCTAGGAGGGGTATTCAGCGGCGCATTTATCGGAGTTGGGACCGCTTTATTCAGTGTATATTTGCTCCGAATGATTTCGCCCCAACTTCACCCCTGGATCAGTATCGGGCAGGTTTATATAGCTTACTGGTTCTCGTATTTCATTGGGGTATCAGCGGTAACGGCAGCCTTGATTAGCGTAATGGTTTTTGTATGGCTAAATCAAAATCGCCAATTAGCCTATCGTGTAAAAAAACTACCGGCTCCATTGAACTCCTGGACCGGCTTCAGCTTTGTTCTGGGATTATTCCTGTTGTTAGGTTGGCAAGCCCACCAACCTGTATCAACGCTTTTATTTATTGAGGTAATCGCAGGAACCTTCCTTGGATTGATCATCACCTGGTTAGGACGTAAGTGGAATATAGCCGCTTTTCATAAGGAGCAGGCTTATTGGATGGCGGGAGCACGAATCGCCTTATTATTATTTCCATCACTAGTGCTCTGGCCCCGCGATACTTTGCACAATCCTGCTCAACTTACAGTAGCAATAGGTATTGCGATTTTCGTGATTGGATTTTCACATGTGGGACTTTCCTATTATTTTCCTCAGGGGGCATACTCAAAGAATATATCCTAATAATTACAACTATTAATGCATTAGGGATTTATAAAATTTTTTATAAATCAGTTACCGTCACCCTTGGTGACGGTAACTAGCGTAGCTTTATGCATGCATTTGATATCTAAGGAGAAATATGTCAAATTTACTACTCGTTATTTTGAATGACACCAGCGTATTGCCAGATTTATTGGGGGTTTGGCGAGAGATTGGTGTTCCGGGCACCACGATCCTGCAAAGCGCCGGTGGTCATGCCTCACGCAACTGGCTCAGTCGAGTTGGTTTAGGCGCAATCAATAAGCTCTTTGAAACTAAAGAAGTTGAAACCCGAACGCTGATGGCAGTCTTTGAGGATGAAGATTTATTAGCTCAGGCAATTGCTGAAGCCGAACGCATTGTAGGTGGTTTTGATCGACCCAATAGCGGAGTGGTATTAGTCTTGCCAGTATCACAAGCGCTGGGCGTGTATAAGGCATCTCCCAAACCTGTGCAAGAAGTGTCCCCACCATCACTTCGATCAGACTGGTCTATTCTTCGCGATACCCTAGTAGAATCTGTGGATTCTCTTTGGAGTCTGGAACCAACTATTGTGCCTGCTGACACCCAATTAGAAGACGTCGTACTAGCCATGTTGGTGCATCCCAGAGTACATTTAGCCTCAGTAGTTGCCAAAGATGGGCGTTTAATTGGGTTATTAAAGCTGGCCGTATTAGCAGATGATCTGTTTTTTCATATTTTGCCAGAAGAATTCCTTGGCGAGATTACAGATTTGGAAAAATTAATGGATTATGCTACGAAGACGCGCACACTTACAGCTCAAGATGCTATGACGCCACCAGTTTGGGTCAAACGAGACGATACTGTTGCAGAAGCTTTCAAACGAATGCATGACAATAAACTGTCCGGATTACCAATAGTTGATGACCTATACCGGGTTGTTGGTTATATCAACTTGTTAGAATTATTATCGTTGTTCATCCATATTAACGACGATGCTGACCTTTCAGAGGAGAACTAATGGACCCCTTATGGTTAGCAGGCAGTATTTTTCTACTAACATACGCCTTCATCGTCAGCGAAAAAATACATCGCACAATTTCGGCGCTTTTGGGTGGGTTGGCAATGATTCTCTTTGTGCTGCCTCAGGAGCAAGCTTTTCATTCGATTGACTGGAACGTGATTTTCCTCTTGGCTGGCATGATGATCATCGCCAATGTCCTAAAAGAAACTGGTGTGTTTCAGTGGATTGCTTTGAAAGCAGTTCGCTTAGGAAAAGGGGATCCCTTTCGAGTGCTCATCCTCCTTTCTCTTATCACTGCTTTTTCCTCAGCATTATTAGATAACGTAA
>JACKQG010000047.1_pt4 | contig 41680 bp, 29 predicted proteins | sample 8237621 | NCBI WGS metagenome assembly JACKQG01 (sample SAMN15677084, study PRJNA649215) | marine metagenome | biome: marine; feature: Black Sea; material: saline water; isolation source: suspended particulate matter (SPM) from the Black Sea western gyre | collected 2013-06-09/2013-06-10 | depth... | reverse complement strand
CAAAGCAACCCGTCGCATAGCCTTCGGCCTTGAATATGTCGGCGATGGTCGTCTCGTCGTAGTTCAGTCGACCTTGCCCTCGACTTACGCCACTGACGCCCGTACGTGGATAGTAACGACCGGTCAGAAACTCGGCCCGAGTCGGCGCACACACTTGGCACACATAGAAGTGCTCGAGCGTAACTCCATCGCGAGCCAACGAGTCGATATTCGGTGTGTCTAGATTTGTGTTCCCGTTAACGCTCAAGTCACCCCAGCCTTGATCATCCGTCAGAATCACGACCACATTCGGTTGCCGCTTTGATTCAGCCGATACAGCCTTTTGGACTAGCGTTAACGGAAGCGCCGTGATCAGGAACACCGTGATCAGGAACACCGTCGCGAAACGCATCATTGCAGTCATCCTTAAGTCAAACCTGTGATCGGCACGCCGTGATAAACAGCATGCGGCCGCCCATCGACGTCGGCCCAATGAGCGTCTCGAGGAATGCCAAGTGCCTCGTACATCGTGGCGGAAAGATTCTCGGGCGTCTGGCGGAAGTCGGTCACTTCCCCAGCGATATGATCTGTCGCGCCGAGCACTCGACCGCCTTGAACTCCACCGCCAGCGAACAACACCGTATTCGTCGGTCCCCAATGATCACGGCCCGCGTCTTTGTTGATCTTCGGTGTTCGACCAAACTCGCCAGTCATAATAACAAGCGTGTCGTCGATCAGCCCGCTCTCGGTAAGATCGTCGAGCATCGCCGACATTCCTCGATCCATGGGCGGCAGCAGGTTGTCTTTCAGGTTGACGAAGTTGCGGCGATGCGTGTCCCACGATGAGTTCTTGCCGAGATTGACTTGCACATACTTAACACCTGCCTCCACAAGCCGCTTCGCCATCAATAGCGACAGCCCGAACTTGTTCTTGCCGTATCGCTCCTGAGTCGCCTGATCGGCATTCTCGATGTCGAACGCACTGCTGGTCTTCGGATCTGTCAGTACATTCACCGCTTGTCGTCGTTGTCGGTCAAATTTGCCAACTTCGGAGCGACGAACCAATGAACGTTGTTGCTGATGGATGTAGTCAAGTAGTCCGACTCGACCGGCGAATCGCGAGTGACCACCTTCGGGCAACGACAAGACCGGAACGTCATAGATCGCGTTGGCCGCGTGTTCGAAAGGAGTTCCCTCGAAACGAAAACAATCCGGGCAGGCACCATTTCCCAGCGGGCATTTGGCTGCGATGTCGATATGCCACGCTTCCCACTGGCTGCCCATGCGACCGGCGTATTGGCCCGGGCGCACACGCCCGGCTTCATTCACGCTCGGTTCAGGCAGGACCGCTGCGGGTGGGAGCTTTGTATTGCGGAGCGAGTACGTGATGACCGAGGGGATCGTCGGCCATTCGTTCGGACTTGGCGAGTCGTTCACACTGAAGCCGATTGGCAGATCGCGGCGGCCCGTCAACATCATGTGACACGCTGGCTCGTGCCCGCTGCTGTCCGTCGCCATCGAACGAAGCTGCGACCACATCTCGCTGCGTTGTGCGAGCAACGGCAAGTGTTCACAGACTTGCACCCCGGGCGTTCTCGTCGCGATCGAACCGAACTCGCCGCGAATCCCATCGGGGGCTTCCGGCTTCATGTCGAAGGTGTCGATATGCGAGATGCCGCCGGTGAGAAAAACGAAGATGACAGACTTAGCGGTAGGGCGGTCTGCGGCAGCTCCGCTGCTCGCAAGAGTTGCACTTAAAGCCCCTGCAGCGGTGCCTTTCAGAATCTGGCGACGATTGATGAACCGTGGCGTGTCGAGGCGATTCATTCGAGTGCTCCGGTAGGATGCGATGGCGGGCTTGCAGTATAACTGATCGAATGCCGCACGACAGCGCGAAGTCATGGTGGCACATCAGCTCCGTATCGCGAAATGGGCGGGATTCGACTAGAATCAAACCTGTGCCATGCCGATACAAACGGTGAAAGCTGCCGTTTGCCTGCCTGACAGAAACACACATCGCCGCGCATCGAAGGAACTCCGATGTCGATTCCCGCCTATCCACGTCACCAGCATCGAATTGGAATGACTCGTCGCGAGTTGTTGCAGGTCGGGTATTCTGGATTGCTGGGCGTTGGGTTGCCTTCGGCCTTGGCAAGACGCACGCGCGCAGCAGAAACTGGTCGCGAAGTCGAACTGCTGCCGCACAAACCGAAACAAGTGTTGATCGTCTTCTTGACAGGCGCGGCTAGCCATCACGACACGTTTGACATGAAGCCCGACGCGCCCGCCGAAGTGCGAGGCGAGTTCAATCCCATCGCGACGTCGGTACCGGGACTACACGTCTGTGAGCATCTTCCGCAGTTGGCAAAGCGAGCCGAAAAATACGCCGTCATTCGCAGCTTGTCACACGGCGATAACAATCATTTGATGTCGACGCATTACGTGCTGACCGGCGAGTTACAGCCCGGCGGCTTCTTCGACAAAGTAGCTTCCCGTGACGACTGGCCGTCCTATGCCGCGGGCTGTGCCTACTTGCGGCCTCGCAACGACGGTATCCCTAGCGGCGTCAATTTGCCAACTTACTTGTGGCAAGGCGCGCTCACGTGGCCCGGCCAACATGCTGGCCTCATCGGCCCGAAGTATGATCCGTGGCAGATCACCGGCGACCCGAACAAAGAAGATTTTCGAGTTGACAATCTCACGCTCGCCGCGGGTCTCGATGTCCAGCGTTTGGACAACCGGAGGTCGTTGGTAAGTGATTTCAATCAGCAACGCGACCGGTTATCAGAGGTGGCAGTGGCAAGGCGGCTGACGGGCGAACAGGACTTAGCGTTCTCGATCTTGACGTCCAGCCGTTTCTCGGAAGCCTTCCAATTAGAACGCGAAGACGACAAGATGCGCGACGCGTACGGCCGCAACACGACAGGCCAGTCGTTGTTGCTCGCCCGCCGACTGATCGAAGTTGGCGTGCCAGTTGTGCAAACAAACATCGGTGCCGTCCAGACGTGGGACAACCACGGCAACATCTTCCCGACGCTCAAAGACCGGCTTTTGCCACCGCTAGATCAAGGCGTCGCGACACTGCTCGACGACCTTGAATCACGAGGCATGCTCGACGAAACGCTTGTGATGATGCTGGGCGAGTTTGGCCGAACGCCAAAGATCAACAAGGGCAAAGGACGCGACCACTGGGGACCTTGCTTCTTCGCCATGTTCGCTGGAGCCGGCGTACGCGGAGGCCAAGTGATCGGTCGATCGGATGCGACCGGAGCTTATCCTGTCACCAAGGCCTATTCGCCAATCGACATCGGCGCGACCGTGTATCAATCGCTCGGCATCCCGCCGGATGCTGAAGTTCGCGATCGTTTCAATCGCCCAGTACGGCTGAATCGCGGCGAAGTGATTACGCCACTCTATTCGGGTGCAGAAGTCTAAGCTCGTTCCGTTCGAAGCGATGCAAACGGTCGTCTACTCGCACTTCGCAGCAATGATCAGCGATTGACCATCACATTAATCCCTGCGTCTCAGGCAAAGTAGATAACGCTGCGAGACTGTGACGTTTCGTTGACACTCCAATTCTGCAGCCCTAGAATCGGGCTTCCAATTGCCAATGAAGACGGCAGCACGCAACATCGCAACAAGGAATTCACAGGATGTCTGAGAGTAGCAGCGGCCAAATCGATACTGTCATGACCGAAGACCGACTCTTTCCCGCCAGCGAAGAGTTTGCGTCGAGGTCCGCGATTGGCTCGATGGAGGCTTACCAACAGCTGTACGACGAGGCGAAGGCCGATCCGGAAGCGTTTTGGGACAAGCTGGCGAAGGAAGAGCTGCATTGGTTCGAGCCATACGATACTGTGCTTGAGTGGGACGCGCCAAACGTCAAGTGGTTCGTCGGCGGTAAGACCAACGTGTCGTACAACTGTATCGATGCTCACCTCACAACAGCTCGCCGCAACAAAGCGGCGATCATCTGGGAAGGCGAACCGGGTGATACGCGAACGTTGACGTACCAGCAACTGCATCAAGAAGTCTGCAAGTTCGCGAACGCATTGAAGTCGCTTGGCGTGAAGCAAGGCGATGTCGTCTCGATCTATATGCCGATGACGCCCGAGTTGGTCGTGGCGATGCAAGCATGTGCTCGGATTGGTGCCGTGCATTCTGTGATCTTCGCAGGCTTTTCGGCAGAAGCGATCGCGGACCGCAACAATGACGCTAACGCCAAGATTCAGCTGACCGCCGACGCCGCTTGGCGGCGCGGGAAGCAATTGGAGCTGAAGTCGGTCGTTGATGAAGCACTTGCAAAATCGCCGACTGTCGAGAAGTGTGTCGTGCTTAAGCGCATTGGCAACGAAGTCACCATGCAGGACGGACGAGACGTCTGGTGGCATGATGTGATGGCCGGGGCATCAACCGATTGCCCGGCTGAACAACTCGACAGCGAAGCGCCGCTATTTATTCTCTATACGAGCGGCTCGACCGGTAAACCAAAAGGCATCAAGCACACGACCGCCGGCTATAACCTGTGGGCCAAGAAGACCTTTGAATGGGTCTTCGATCATCGTGACGAAGACATCTTCTGGTGTACGGCTGATTGCGGCTGGATCACGGGACACAGCTATGTTGCGTATGGCCCGTTGGCAGCTGGGTCGACCGTAATGATGTACGAAGGCGCGCCGAACTGGCCAGGAGACGATCGTTTTTGGGAGCTGATCGAAAAGCACAAGGTTAACATTCTCTACACAGCCCCGACCGCAATCCGAGCGTTCATCAAGTGGGGCGACGAGCACGTCGAGAAGCATGACCTTTCAAGCCTTCGCTTGCTTGGCACTGTCGGCGAAGGAATCAATCCGGAAGCTTGGATGTGGTATCACAAGAAGATCGGCGGCGAACGCTGTCCGATCGTGGATACCTGGTGGCAGACAGAAACCGGCGGCATCATGATGTCGCCGCTTCCCGGTGCAATTCCGACGAAGCCTGGCAGTTGCACAAAGCCCCTGCCCGGTGTGATCCCTTCGATCGTCGATGAAGAGCTCCAGGAAGTACCCAAGAACAACGGCGGCATGCTCTGCGTTTCGCACCCTTGGCCTGGAATGCTGCGCGGCATTTGGGGCGACGAAGAGCGATACAACGAGCAGTATTGGACAAAGGTTCCCGGCAAGTATCTGACCGGCGACAACGCGCGACAGGATGATGATGGTTACTACTGGATCATGGGCCGAATTGACGACGTCATCAACGTGTCCGGACATCGCCTAAGCACGATCGAAGTCGAAAGCGCCCTCGTCAGCCACGACAAGGTCGCCGAAGCCGCCGCCGTTGGTCGCCCGGATGAGATCAAAGGGCAAGCGATCGCTGTCTTTGTCTCGATCAAGGGCGATGCGCAGCCGACCGAAGAACTCCGCCAAGAGTTGAAGCAACACGTCCGGAAGGAAATCGGAGCACTCGCACAGCCTGACGACATTCGCTTCACCAGCGCGCTGCCGAAGACTCGCAGCGGTAAGATCATGCGACGGCTGCTCCGCGACATCGCGTCCGGCAACGCCGACATCGCCGGTGATACCTCGACGCTGGAAGACTACAGCGTCTTGGCCAAGCTTCGAGACGACGAGGAGTAGCCACGGCCTGTGGCACGGCGGCCCCACAGACACATGCATGGCCTTATCGCTCTATAAAAGTGCGCGTGTTGGCCGAGCGAACATGCCCCGCGTGAACAATCACCCAAGGTTTCCATAGACTCACTCGGGATCACGCCGTAAGATAGAGACTGAGATGTGTGGTTTTTTCCTTTCTTCTTGCTGTTGCTTCTCGCGTCGCGTAACTAGATCGTTAGCTCACGCCCTCACGAGGAACGAGACGGAAGCCGGGTTTCGGTCGGTTCCCGCCGCACGCTCGATCTGACTGGACGCTTGGATCGCCGAGCGTCGTCTAAGACTCTTTGCGAAGTTGCCGCTCGCTGCGAGTGGTGCCTGTATCGATACACACGGTGTCTCGGGCGAAACGTTGTCTCGGAACGAGCGGTGCGTAGGTGGCTGGAGATTTAAGTGGCTGGAGATGTCGCCGAATGAGTGAAAAGAAACCCACCCCTTGGCCTTCCCAGCCGAAAGGCAAGGTCTGCCCCGTTTGCGGCACACAAACCTATTCGCACGATGGTATTCATCCGCAATGCTCGGTTCAGCGGGCCGATGCGGCGCGGGCCGAGAAACTGAAAGAAGAGCGGAAGCTGGAGGCCGACAAGCCCAAGCCTTCTACTTGGACAAAGAAGAAGTGCCCCAAGTGTGGAGCCGAGGCACACGTGCGTCGAAAAGAATGCGAATGCGGGTATGTCTATTCGTAATCGCAATTCAGGTTAGAAACCGAGCCGCTTGATCAGCCGTCCATGAAACAAACGGCGCAGCGCATCACTTCAACCAAACTGGCCGCTTCTCTTCCGGTATTCCTTGCTTTCGTGAGTCGTCACCGCTATCGTAACGGCGAACCATCTGACGACTCAAGCTGGGAAGTGAGGATCAAATGCGATTTAGGAGTATTTACGGCACAGCGATATTCTTGGCGACCTGCGTCGGCTCTATAGGCGCCGAAGACTGGCCTCAATTTCGCGGCCATAACGCGGCTGGGATCTCGCGGGAAAGTAAGAACCTGCCCGTCGAGTTTTCGCATGAGGAGAAGGTACTTTGGTCGCTTGAGTTGGGTGAAGGTATCGCCTGTCCCATCGTGACTGGTGGCAAAGTCATCTCGACGACGATGATCGACGATCAGACGTTCGGTGTCTTCTGCCTTGAAGCAGCAACAGGTAAAGAGCTGTGGCGGCGCGAGCTTGATACGGGCGCGACGCCTGCCATCATGCCGCCTAATGCGCAAGCTTCGTCGACTCCTGCGGCGGATGGTGAACGCGTTTATGTTTACTTCAGCACGCTCGGAATGCTGGCGCTCGATCTAGCCAGCGGCGAGACGGCTTGGAAGCATGAAATCCCTGAACCGTTCTACTTGCTCGGATGGGGAGCTGCACATTCGCCGATCGTCTACAAGGATCTAGTCATCTTCAATCAAGACGACGATCTCACGCCGTTCATGATCGCGCTGGACAGACGCACCGGAAAGTTGCGATGGCGGACGCCACGTCCCGAGATGCTGGCCGGTTATGCCGTGCCGGTGATCTGCAAAGCGAACGGCCGCGAGGACATTGTCATTGCTGGTTCCGGCAAGCTGAAAGGCTATGACCCAGCGAACGGCAAGCAACTTTGGACGTGCAACACGTTGCTGCGAACGATTATGACTTCCCCCGCGGTTGTCGACGATTTGATCTACGTTTCGGTGCAAAGCTATGGCGATACGGATCGTGTCTTGAAATACGCTTTGTTGCAATGGAAGGATACGAATCAGGACGGCAAGTTGGGCAAGGATGAGTTTGAAAAACCGTTCTGGGCCAAGTTCGACAAAGGCGACGTCAACAAAGACGGCTTTTTGGTCGAGGGCGAGATCGACGCGGCCTTCCAGGCACCGACCAACATGGCGGGCGGCGGCAACATTATTCAAGCGATTCGCGGCGGAGGCACAGGTGACGTCACGAAGACGCATGTCGTGTGGAACATCGAGAACACCTCGCCGTCCAACATCGCTTCGCCCTTGGTGGATGATGGCCGAGTGTTCGTCGTGAAGAAGGGCGGAATCTCGGCCAGCTTCGACGCGAAGACGGGGAACGAAGTCTGGTCGAAGAAGCGAATCCGAAATTTCGGCAACTACTACGCCTCGCCGATTGCCGGCGACGGAAAAGTTTACGTAATGGGCGAGAACGGCTTCTTAGTGGTCTTGCGCCAAGGGCCGAAAGTAGAGGTCCTCGCCAAGAACGATATGGGCGACAGCTGCGTCGCGACGCCGGCGATCGCGGACGGTCGCATCTTTGTGCGCACCTTGAAGACACTGTACTGTTTTTCGGAAGACGCCAAGTAACGGTATGTGTAGGGTGTTTGCGTTAGCCACACCTACGTGCAATTCTTGGTGCGGCCAACGCCGACACCCTACAAACTCCCTATAGAACCTAGGACTCAGCATCATGCGTTCACTGCTGATTACGTCATTTTTGTATGTCGCATTGCTTGGTTCCACGAACGGAGCCGAACAAGTCACTGTCGTGGTCGGCCAAGGTGCAACGGATCTCGAGCATCTCGCCGCGCAGGAACTTGTCTCGCAGTTCAAACAACTCTTCGACGCCAATGTTGTCCTGACGGACTTCCTGCCCGACAAACACCAGAATCTGGTCCTAGTCGGCGGTCCGCAAAAGAACAAAGCGGTTCGTGAAGTTGTAGGCGACAGCTGGCCCAAGCTGTCGGACCAAGGATTCATCTTGCGCAGCTTTGATGCCGGCGACCGACGCGGCGTGATCGTCGCGGGCGACAGTCCCGCAGCAACCTATTGGGCCGTCAGCGAGCTGGGACATCGATTCGGAATCCGCTACTTGCTGCGCGAGGACATATATCCCGACCAACAACCACTGAAATTGAGTGGCTTCGACGAATTGATGGAGCCGGAACTGAAGACGCGCACGTGGCGAACCATTAACGATTTCGTGATAGGACCGGAATCGTGGGGCGTTGCCGACCAGAAAAAGCTACTTCGACAACTGGCCAAAATGAAATTCAACAGCGTGATGCTATCGGTCTACCCTTGGCAGCCGTTCGTGGATTACGAGTTCCGCGGTGTCAAGAAGCAAACCGGGATGCTGTGGTACGGCGAGCGCTTTCCAATCGAAGCGGGCAGCCCAGGTCGAACGGCGTTCGCCGCGAGTGGCGAGTTTACGAATCCGGACTTTGCCGGCAAGCAGACGTACGAGGAGATGACGGCAGCGGGCATCAAGCACGCCCGAGGCATTATTGACGAAGCGAAACGACTGGGAATGTCGGTAGGCATTTCCATTTCTCCGCTCGAGTTTCCTCGGGAGTTCATCAAAGCAGTGCCCGGTTTGGAGAACGCCCGCGGTCTGAAAGATCTTACGGTCGCGCCGGGCGCGAAGCTCCGTCCGGACGATCCTGTTATCAAAGAACTGGTCGCAACGAAGTTGCGCGCGTACGTCGAGACCTATCCCAAAGTCGACAGAATCTATCTGACGCTGCCTGAATTCCCCGAGTGGGAACAACATGCCGCCGCCAGTTGGAAGCAGCTGAGTAATCGCATCGGCGACGGCGCTGCTACGCTTGAGTCGCTCATCAAAACGGCTCGCAACAGGTCGTTGATTGCGTCGGGTGATCGCGGCGAACATGCCATCAAAGGGAACGTCGTGACGCTGGCGTTCTTGAACGAGTTACTGGCAGACTCAACCGTACTCCAGCGAGCCGATGGCAGCCGAGTCGATGTGACAATCACCTCGATCGATCCGGCGTTGTATCCAGTGCTGGATCGAGTGATCCTTCCCGCTACGTCGACACTGAATTTTATCGATTACACCGCACGCCGAATCGTCGAGAACAAGGACTTGTTGGCATCCGTCCCGGCCAACAAGGTCCGCAGCCAGCTGATTACTACTCTGGCGGATGACAACGTAGGAATCCTTTCGCAATCGACCACACGCAGCATGAATGTGCTTGTCGACCAAATCCGCGAACTCGGCTGGGACGGTTTCTCGACACGATATTGGATGTTGACCGAGCTAGATCCGACGGTCCACTACCTGTCGCGAGCCGCTTGGGACCCAACCGTGACGGCCCGCAACTCGCATGACGATCTGTTCGTCACCATCACCGGCGAACAGTCGATTGCGGATCGCTTATGGCTCGGATTCGGAGAAATCGAAGCGGCCACCGAACTGACCGATAAGAACAACATCGGCTTTGCCTTTCCGGTCGAGGGAATGCTGATGAAGCACTATCAGGGCCAACCTGCTCCCGAGTGGTGGGAGAAGTTGAACGAGCATTACACCCAAGCGATGATCGAGTTCTATCGCAGTCACGGCCCCGCCGATCCTCGATCCCAAGCGTTCCTTTTCTACTATGCCAAGCGAAGCGAGTATGTGTTGGAATACCTCGGGTGCGTCACAGCTGTTCGAGCGGCCGCGATCGCGAAGCAAGATGGCGACATCGACGGTGCGATCGAGCAACTCGAAACGGCAATCGAGTCGCTCTACAACGCCATCGACACGCTGGGCGATGTCGCCCAAGACCCCAGCGACCGGGGCTTGATCGCGACGTTAAACGCCTATGCTTATCGCCCTTTGGTCGCCGAGTATGAACGAATGCTGGACGCCCAGTAGCGATTCGTCCGACGATTCATATGTCGGATATTCACGTACCGTAACTTCGTAGAGCGTGGCGTAAGCCCCCCAACTCGTTTTCTACCCACGTCCCACGCATCTCTCTAACCCAATTGCATTTGTACGCATAGACGGCGTCTGATACGTTAAAGACTCGGTTTCCACGGTGATTGCGTTCACGAATCTTGAAGGAAGAGCCGCCATGCATCCGCATCAGCCAGCAGGTCGCGACATGATTCACGTCGGTTCCAGGCGTTGGTTCCTGCAAGCTGGCCTGGCCGGAATCGGCGGATTGACGCTGCCGCAGCTGCTCCAGTTGCAAGCGGCGGGGACGCAGCCGACCGGCGGCAAAAAATCCGTCATCTTGTTCTGGCTGTCCGGTGGTCCGAGTCACATCGACATGTGGGATCCTAAGCCAAACGCGCCGCAAGAAATCCGCAGCCCGTTCGGTACGATCGCGACCAGCCTGCCCGGCGTCAACTTTACCGAGCACATGCCGCTGCAAGCTTCCATCGCGCACAAACTCTCGATCATCCGCTCGGTCGATTGCAGTTCGAGCAATCACACGCCGATCACGATGCAGGCTGGAAATCCACTCGCTCGCCGTACGAACGATGGTCGCGATGGAGCCGGCTATCCATCGATGGGGTCCGTTGCGGCAAAGTTTCGGGGTGCGAACGATCCGGACATGCCGGCGTTTGTCGGACTTGCGAACTCATGGGGTTCGGATGTCTGGGAATCGGGCGACATGGGCAGTCGGTATGCGCCGGTGAAGGGACACGAGTTGGCCGGCAAGTTTGCGCTTCCCAAGGGCATCAGCGTACCGCAACTTGCCAACCGCAACGAGCTGCGTGGCGAGTTGGATCGTTTTGGCCGAGACTTGGAACAAGAACGAACATTGGACCGCGTCGATCGTTATACGCGACAAGCTTACGAGATGGTGCTGTCGGGAAAGGTTCAGAAGGCATTTAATGTCGACGAAGAATCCGAGTCAACAAAGCAGGCGTACGGCAATGAAAGCGTTGGCCAGAAGGCTCTTTTGGCAAGGCGTTTAGTCGAAGGTGGCGTCAGCTTTGTGTTGGTGAGCGGTGCATGGGGATACTTCGATCATCACGGCGATCAAGTGCGTTGGGGCGGTATCGAAAAGGGTTTGAAGCCATTGCTTCCTCGTGTCGATCAAGCCATGGTCGCGCTCGTCAATGATCTCGAACAACGCGGCATGCTAGACGACACGCTCGTCCTAATGATGGGCGAGTTCGGTCGATCGCCCGTCATCAACAAAGAAGCTGGGCGCGATCACTGGACGAACGTCATGTCGATGGTGATGGCCGGTGGAGGCATGAAGCACGGCCAAGTAATCGGCTCGACTGATTCACGCGGCGGGGCCGTCGCGAGCAGCGCCGTTCGTCCGCAAGACTTAGCGGCCACGACATTCAGTCATCTGGGGATCGATCTCGACAGCCACTGGATTAACTCAAGAGGTCGGCCGATTCCGATCGTCACCGAAGGCGGTCGACCGATTCCTGAGTTGAATAGCTAGCCATCACAACGTTTGATTAAGGCTTGCGTTACAACTCGCCAAGTTGTTTTCGCAGTCGGCGCAAGACGCGACTCTTGGCTTGTCGGACGGCAGCTGAGGTGACTCCGTACTCGTCACCGATCGCATCTGTTGGGTGTCCGAGGACCGTGGCCCGCCAGAATAGGTCCCACGTCTTATCGGTGAATTCACTGCGAATCTGTTCGAGCGCTCGATGCAAAAGAGCTGAGGCGTGGTCCGGTTCCGTCGGGTCGTCGATCGGAACCGGATCGATGATAGATTGCAGGTTAGCATGCGCAGTCGATCCTCCTGTCGCAGCACACTTGCCTTTGCGGCGACGATGAAAATCGATGACCCGGCTGCGTGCGATCGTCCACAGCCAACCCCGAAAGGTGGCGTCGGCACGTCGACCATCAAACCCATCCAGTCCGCGAAAGGCCGCCATAAAGACTTCTTGCGCAATGTCCGCCACCGCGTCTGGAGGAACGTTTGCGGCCCGGCACCAACGATCCAACAACGGACCATAAAGCTCGACAAGGTCTCGCCAGGCGGTTGGTGAGCCTTCGCGCAATCGCTCGGCCAGGCTCAAGCCACTGGAGCTGCCCGAGTCCGCTCGTGATATTGCGTCGCTTGCCACGCGTCAAACCTTTGGGAACGTTTTGGTACCGCAACTCAATCGTTTATACCAAGGATTCGATGCAGCAACAAAACCTCCCGGAATTCCTTTGACGATATCTGGCGCGCTGCGTCTAGTAACGGTCAGGCTCGTACCTTCATTCCGTAGTATTCACAAGGTGTGGAGTAACTTGGATGAATTGATTGCGGTCTTATGCCAGCCGCGTTTGCGAAAGATTGGCTGGCAAGCAAAGACCCGAACCGCCGTTTGCGCGCACTGAAGTACAGATCGTGTTTCAGTGCGGCCATGATGTTCGTCCAGTTCGCGGCGGCTCGATCGCATCGACGAACTCAGGCAGTCGGCTCAGGCTTGCTGGCGGCTTGGAGACTGTGCTGCTTGGGACGCAGATTAACACGGTTCTACGCTACTGTTTCTTGCACTATTCGTAATCACTGTATGACTTCTCTTCGACAAGATGCGATCCGAGAAGTACGTTGATGTCGCGTTTGAAGGCTGCGCGTTTGTCATTACTCTTGTAGACCGCGCGAGCCAGTTCGACGAACTTGTCGCCAAAATCCTTATCGCGTTCGCAGTCTCGGATATCGTCTTCGATGTCCCAGAGCTGCTCGTTAATCATCTTGAGTTGTTTCGTCAAATCATCCAGCTCCGGAGAGCCGACGAGAGTTGAGTCGCGCGCCTCTGCGAGCGTCTTTAGTTCGATGCGAACATTCCCGAGCTTCGCGGGATCGGTGATACGTTCCGTTTTGATTTCCAGAATCGTAATCTTATCGATCAGTTCCCCTGGAGCGATCTCGACATTTACCGTTGCTTCCTGTGTCACGTCGGCTCTCCCTGTTGTTGTCCGTTGACTTGCGGCAGAAGAATCATCGGCGGAAATCGATGCGGCGGTGACGTGCGTCAGCAGAGCGTCGCCGATCCTGCTGAATACGTCTTCCCAGTCGCCGAGTTTCTGCTGCCGGAACAATCGCATCGTTGGATACCACGGATTGTCTTCCCGCTCAAGAAACCAACGCCAATCCGGCGAAATGGACAAGGCGAGCCATGTTGGAACCCCAAGGGCTCCGGCGAGATGCGGCACGCTGGTGTCCGACGTGATTACCAAATCGACGTTCTGTATGATCGCCGCCGTATCCATGAACGGGCCTGCATCGACATCCAGTTCTTCGCCGAAATCGACGAGCTCGAATTGGCCGTTCATCGCATCGATTTGTTCGCTTCCGAAACCTTTTTGCAAGCTGAACAAGCGAACTCCGGGCACGGCAGCTAACTTGGCGAAATGCTGAAGCGGAACGCTTCGTTGCGCATCCGCATGAAAGTCAGGACTGCCCTGCCACGCGATCCCAACCTTAAATCCGTCGTACGCGGCAAGTCGCCGCTGCCACTTCGCAACGAGTTCGGACTCGGCGTGAAGGTACGGCACTTTGGCGGGAATCGATTCGAATGTCGTTTCCAGAATGCCTGGCACGCTGAGCATTGGAACGTGGACATCGAAGGCCGGCAGCTTGGCATCGTCACAGACGAGTTCGTCGATGCCGGGGCATGCCGCGAGCAATTTCATTAAGGGTTTTTGCGTTTTAACGACAACTTGCCCCGCGCCGTGCTGTTTCAAGATCGTCGCGTATCGCACAAACTGGATCGTGTCGCCAAGTCCTTGTTCATGGTGCAGTAAGATCGTCTTGCCATCGAGGGGCTCACCTTGCCATAACGATGCCGAGTAGCCAGGCATCTTCGAGCCAGGACACTGCCACCGCCATTCGTACTCGGGCCAACCTCGTTCGAAGTCGCCCAACAACAACCACACGATCCCCTGGTTCTTGTGAGCTTCGGCGTAGTTAGGATTCAGACTCAGAGCTTGCTTCGAGTTAGCTTCGGCTTCGGTGTACTTGCCCTGACGCACAAGCGCCGCACTCAAATTGGAATGCGTGACCGCGTCGTTTGGCATCAAGGCGAGCGCTTCTTCGAAGGTCGCGGACGCTTCCTGCAATCGCCCTTGGGCGACGAGCGCGACGCCGAGATTGTTGAACGCTGTCGAGTAATCCGGCTTCAATCGCAGTGCTTCACGACAGCTGGCTTCCGCTTCATCCAGCTGCCCCAGTTGTTTGAGCGTGTTTCCTAAATTGCTGAGTGCGACGGGGAAGTCCGGCTGAATCTCGATCGCCTTGTGATACGCATCGACGGCTTCGTCATATCGAGCCTGATCGTGACAAGCCATCCCGAGAAAGCACCACGCGTTTGCGTCCGCTGCGGCAGCCGCGATGACTTGGCGGTAAATGTGTTCGGCGTTGCGAAAGTCGCCCGCCTGATGTTGCTTCCACCCGAGTTGTAACGCTTCTTCGACCGTTGGCATGGGGAGTCCTAGTAATCTTCGACTGTATCGTTTCGCTTCTGCGAATTGTAGGAGAACGACGAAGGCTGCAAAAGGCGAATCGTGGTGCATTGATTAGGGAGCTTGGAAGTTGTTTCGCGGAGCCTCGATCTTCGTTAGACTTGGTGTGCTAACGAACTCCCACCTTACCCCTCACTCCGCAGAAGGAACTCTCTAATGGAAAAGATCTCTATGATTCTCGCCGTCTTTATCGCCGTCGGTGCAATATCGTCGGTCGGCAAAGGCGAAGAAAAGGTGCCTGTCGCATTGAACTTCAAGATGAAGACGCTGACGGGCAAAGAAGTCGATCTGGCGAAGTACAAAGGCAAAGTCGTCTTGTTCGTCAACACGGCAAGTGAGTGCGGATTGACACCACAATACGAACAGTTGCAAGCCTTGCACGCCTCCCTCGCCGACAAAGGTCTAGCCGTCGTTGGCGTTCCGTGCAATCAGTTCGGAGCTCAGGAGCCCGGTTCGGCAAAGGAGATCACGGCTTTTTGCCAAAAGAACTACGGCGTGACCTTCGACATGCTGGCCAAAGTGGATGTGAACGGCGAAAAGGCTTGTCCGCTCTACAAGCATCTGACAGCTCTCGAAACAAAGCCGCAGGGAGCTGGGAAGATTGGTTGGAACTTTGAGAAGTTTGTGTTGGATCGAAAAGGTAACGTCGTCGGACGGTTCACACCCAACACCAGCCCCGATGATCCAGCAGTCGTGAAGTTGATCGAAACGCAGCTCGCGAAGAAGTAGAGTCTTCGTCATTCGATATGAGAACTCATCTAATGAGCGAGGAATACGTATTTCTTGCAGGTATTGGCATTGTCGAAGATTGGAGCGATTGAAGTCACGATCAGGTCTATGAGTTTCCACCTACATTCGGTTACTGAACAAGCAATTCCTGGCGGTTGGTCGGAGCGAGAAATATTGCTCGGCGAACAATCTGTCCACATCGTTCTCCCAGCCCGGCCCGATGAGTTACTCGAACAGCTGGAAGAAGCGACAAATTCGACTCAGGAATCCGATCCGTATTGGGCCGAGCTTTGGTCCGCGTCGCTTCCGATGGCGAAGCTCGTCTACGAAGCGAGCTGGCCGAGTGATGCTCGAGCAATTGAACTAGGTTGTGGGATCGGAGTCGTTGGAATTGCTGGGCTTCTTGCGGGCCTTGATGTAACTTTGACGGACCGTGTCGAGTTGGCTGTTGCAACCGCAGCCGAGAACGCGCGGCGGAATGGCCTTGCCGATGTGAAAGCATTCGAATTGGATTGGGCTGATCCGCCACAGCAGAAGTTCTCGTATATCCTTGCTTCTGATGTGTTATACGATCGCGAGCTTCATGTGCCTTTCTTGCAAGCCGTGATCACGTTGCTTGAAGAGGGCGGTGAGTGTTGGATTGGCGATCCGGGACGATCGGCCGCCAGCACCTTTCTTGCACTGGACGCATTGAAAAGCTTCGACGTAAATCTCGTTGACACCGACCAACGCGCAGCGTCGGCCATTAAGACTGGAGAGTTTCGCCTGCTTCAACTAAAACGACTGGACTAATGGGTCGATTTTTTGAGCCTGTTCGTCCAAGAATGTCATGCCGCGAGCGATTACTGTCTGTCCGGTTGTTTCACGGGAGAACTCAATGTTGTGTCATAAAGTCGACTATGAAATTCTCGGTTCCGACATGCAGATCGTCGAGATCGAGCTCGATCCAGGGGAAACCGTGATCGCTGAAGCCGGCGCCATGAACTACATGGAAGAAGACATCGCATTCGAGAGCCGGATGGGCGACGGTTCCGAGGCCGACCAGGGCGTGATGGGAAAACTGCTCGGCGTGGGCAAGCGAGTGCTAACAGGCGAATCGATTTTCATGACGCATTTTACGAATCACGGCAGCGTCAAGCGGCGCGTATCGTTTGCAGCCCCTTACCCGGGGAAGATACTTTCTCTCGACATGGCGAAGATCGGCAACGGCCTGACATGTCAGAAGGACGCATTTCTGTGCGCCGCGCATGGCACGAAGATCGGCATCGCTTTTCAACGAAAGCTTGGCGTGGGGTTCTTTGGTGGTGAAGGCTTTATTCTTCAGAAACTTGATGGCGACGGCATGGCGTTCCTGCACGCGGGTGGACACGTCGTCAAGAAGCAACTCCAGGGCGAGACTTTGCGAGTCGACACGGGTTGCATCGTCGCGTTCACTGGGGGGATCGAGTACGACATTCAACGCGCCGGTAACTTGAAGTCGATGTTCTTTGGTGGCGAAGGATTGTTCCTTGCGACACTTCGCGGACACGGAACGGTGCTGCTGCAGAGCCTTCCCTTCTCACGACTCGCCGACCGCGTGCTGGCCCATGCGCCATCGGCTGGTGGCTCACGCAAAGGCGAGGGCTCGGTATTAGGCGGCATAGCGAACATGCTGGAGCAATAGAAGATCTCCCTTCTAGTGTCTGGGAATTGTAGCTCGCGATCGGAATACGAATGCACACCAAACGAGGCGGCCCTATCTCGGCGTTGATCGTCGGAACCATATTCACAGTTGTCGGGGGATCGGTCGCGTACTTCTTCGGATGGCCAATGATCGTCGAAGCGAAGGCAAGTCAATCGTGGCCTTCAACGTCCGGGAAGATCACGGTGTCGAAAGTCGAATCGCATCGCGGGAAAGAGAGCACGACGATGTATGCGCCTCACATCGAGTATGTGTTTGAGGTCGACGGCGTTCGGCACACCGGCTCGCAAGTGTGGGTTAGCGGTGGCGGAAGTTCGAGCAGCCCAGCGGGGGCCAGGAATGTTGTCGCACGCTATCCAGTCGGCAAGGAAGCGGAAGTTTTCTACGATCCTGCTGCGCCAGGCGTCTGTGCTCTGGAACCAGGCACAACGTGGACAAGTTACATGCCGTTTGGCATCGGCATGTTGTTCCTTGTGATTGGAGTGATTCTTGCTGGGACCGTGGTGCTAAAGCTTGCCGTCGGAGCTGCGGTGATTGGTGCGGCGGCAACTGGCGCAATTGGGAACGCTGCCATCCCGACAAATGAAACCTTTGAACCAACGAACGGTCAGCCTCGTCCCGGTCCAAACGAAGATGATGGGATTGGAATATCGTAGCCCCCTTCAGCTCGCTTCTACGCCTCATCTGCCGAAGGCATCTCGGCTTCTCCCACGACGGCGCTCAGCGGATACGTTCGGATAAAGCTGCCAACGAAGAATTCGCCCAGTTGGCGTCCGCGTGAATCGGTCTTCGCCTGATGAAAGCGATATGGCGCGACGCTGCCATCGTCGCGGCGGACCCAATACCAGCATGTTTGTTTCAATCCATCATCCATTTCGTCGGCAATTTCTCCAGCGCGAAGAGAACTGGGCCAAAGGATCAGCGCAATGAATGTCCCATCCATCAACATCTTTTGATATCATAGAAGTCTATCGCCGCAACGCATCCCCGTCCCTCCCCGAAGTGCCATGCCTCTTTCGCGACGACAACTCGTTGCATCTGCAACCACGTTATTGCTGGTGAGTGAATGCGGCCTATTGCGTGCTGAAGCTCCAACATTTGAAACAGAAGTCCAACCGATATTCAACACGCACTGCATTCGATGTCATGGCGACAAGATGCAGAAAGCCGAGTTGAATCTAAGCTCGGGCGCTGGAGTGCGTCGCGGCGGCGAATCCGGCGAATCGCTACTTACCCAAGCGCTCGATGCAAACCTCTTGTACGAATTAGTTGCCAGTGGTGATATGCCGCCGGAAGATGACAAGCACCTCTCAGATGTTGAGCTTACCGTAATTGAACAATGGCTAAAGAGCGGCGCGAAGTTTGCCGACGTGCCTGTCTCCGAGGAGGCGACGTTAAATCAACACGACGTTCTACCGATCGTTTTTCGTCGCTGTACGGTATGTCACGGTTCGGTGTATCAAGAAGGTGGCGTCGATCTGCGCAGCCGCGCTGGAATGATTAAAGGTGGAAGTAACGGTGGTGCGTTTGTCCCCGGCGACGCAGACGGAAGTCTTATGGTCGCGCGAGTTGTCGCTCGACAATGTCCTCCGAAGGCTGATATTGGCGAAGCTGGCATCGAGCCGATGACGCCAGAAGAGCTTGTCGTTCTCCGGCGGTGGATCGCCGCAGGAGCACCTGAACTGGAAATCGCACCGGACGTTGCCTCAACCGCTGGCGACCCATTGGTCAGTGATGAGGATCGCCAGTTCTGGTCGTTCCAGTCGCCGAAGAGATCAGAAGTACCCACGACTGACTCGTCTGGCTCAACAAAGACGCCAATCGATTCTTTTCTGCTGAGACAACTGGCCGTCAAGGGACTTTCGTTTTCAGAGCGAGCAGAACGATCGCTCTGGTTTCGTCGCGTGACTTTTGATCTAACCGGCTTTCCTCCAAGCTCCGACGATGTGAACAAGTTTCTCAACGACGACCGGCCTGGAGCTGACGAGCGGCAAATCGAACGATTGCTTACGTCTCCACGCTACGGCGAACGCTGGGGGCGGTTTTGGTTAGATTTGGCTGGCTATGCCGACTCCGAGGGCAAACGCAGTGCCGATACGATTCGTCCGCACGCCTATCGCTATCGAGATTACGTCATCCGTGCATTTAACGCGGATCTACCCTATGACCAATTTCTTCTGGAACAGATCGCCGGTGACGAATTGGTTGACTACGCGAAAGCAGACGCGCTGGCACTGGAAGATATCGAGAAGTTAGTTGCGACAGGTTTCTTACGAATGGCTCCCGATGGCACAGCCGCCGACCCGGTGAATCGATTGCCCGATCGCGTCGAAGTCATCGCGGACGAAATCGATGTCTTGTGTCGAGGAGTCATGGGGCTGACGATGCAATGTGCCCGCTGTCACAGTCATAAGTACGATCCGATTCCGCACCGCGACTACTACCGCTTCGCCGCGATATTCAAGGGAGCGTATGACGAATACGAGTGGATGACACCTCAGGCGTTTGGCAATCAGTGGAAGAACTCCAAGCAACGACTGCTCGAAGTTGCCATTCCCGGCGAACTGGAGGCGGTCGAAGCTCACAATGCACCGATTCGCGCGAAGATTGAATCGCTGCAGGCAATGCAGAAGGCAGAGAAGGACAAAGACAAAGTCGCCAAATTCAAAACCGCGATTGCGAAAGAGCAAGCCAGCCTTCGGATTAAGCCCATGATTCGAGCGTTATGGGATCGGGGGGAGCCGTCGCCGACTTACATTTATCGACGTGGTGAAGAAATGCAGCCAACGAGGCTCGTAGGCCCTGGCGTGCCGTCGGTTCTCACCGATGGCAAGACGCCGTTTGTCGTCGAATCCCCGAATCATTCGTCGCCGAAGACTGGACGACGTTTGGCATTGGCACGTTGGTTGACCCAGCCCGATCATCCCTTGACGGCTCGTGTCATAGTGAATCGTGTCTGGCATCGATACTTCGGTACTGGAATCGTTAAGAGTATTGACAACTTCGGCAAACTTGGTACACCGCCGTCGCATCCGGAACTACTCGATTGGCTCGCCGTCGAATTCGTCGAGAGCGGATGGAGCATGAAGCATCTTCATCGCATGATCGTCACTTCGAACGCCTATCGGCAAAGCTCTCTGGTAACTTCAGAACACGAACAACTTGATCCAGAGAATCGCCTCGTATCGCGAATGCCCATGCGTCGATTGGATGCCGAACAATTGCGTGATTCACTCTTATACGTCGTCGGTGAGCTTGTCGAGAATCGCTTTGGCGAGCCAGCTGCCGTCGATATTCGGAAGGACGGGCTCGTGACGTCAAAGGCAACCGACGGCGGGCGAAGACGCAGCGTGTACATTCGGCATCGACGTAAGGAAATGCCTACGATTCTCGAGACTTTTGACTTGCCGCAGATGAATCCGAATTGCACTCAGCGACAGGATTCGACTGTCGTTTCGCAACCGTTGTATTTGTTGAATAATAAGATGATCTATGATCTTTCTCGATCGTTCGCGACGAAGATTAAGAATGAAGCCGGTTCCGACTCCAGTGCGCGAGTCCGTGCGATCTATTTAGCTGCTCTGGGTCGAACCGCAAACACAGAGGAACTGGTCACGGGGATCGAAGCTCTCGAACAGCTGACACAGAAGTGGGAGGACGACGCCACCGAGGGTAACTTGCCGGACGACTTGGCTCTCGCCGATCTGTGCCACGCGTTGTTGAACTCCGCTGCATTTTTATACGTGGATTGATGATCTGATGCTGAAGCCACAAGAATCTCGAAACACACTGACGCGTCGTTGCTTCTTCGATCGCGTGTCGGATGGGATTTGCGGCGCCGCACTGACGTATCTCCTACAAAACGAATTGCTAGGAGCGCGGCTGTTTGCTTCGGACGAGAGTCACGGAGAATTGAACTCGGCGAGGCGGATGTTTGATTTAACGCCGAAGCGATCGCAGTTTCCGCCGACCGCTAACTCCGTCATACACCTCTGCATGCAGGGCGGTCCGAGCCAAGTGGATTTGTTTGATCCGAAACCGGCCTTGAAAAGGTACCACGGCAGCGCACCACCGCGAGAGCTAACGAAAGGTGCCATCTTCGAGAACGATCGGACGGGGACGCTGATGCAAAGTCCGTTCAAGTTCTCGCGACACGGTGAATGTGGCGCTCCGGTGTCGGAACTGTTGCCGCACATTGGTGGCGAGGTGGATAGCCTCGCAATCGTGCGATCGATGTACAACGTGCATCCAAACCATGAGCCCGCGATCTACAAGATGCAATCGGGACAGACCTTCCCGGGTCATCCAGTGTTTGGCTCATGGGTCGCGTACGGATTGGGAAGCGAGAATCAAAACCTGCCCGCGTATGTCGTCTTGGCCGATCCGAGCGAGCGGTTGCCCACCAATGGCGTTGAGAATTGGTTCTCCGGCTACCTCCCACCGCTCTATCAAGGAACGCCGATGCGGACGACCGGATCGCCGCTGCTGAACCTGAAGCCCGATTACGAAGAACCGCTCGCGGTCACCGAGGCCAAACGTGATCTGATCGCGAGGCTTGATCAAATCCACAAGAGCAAACGTCCCAGTCAGCCGGTTCTCGACGCTCGCATCAATAACTACGAGATGGCAGCGCGAATGCAGCTCGAAGCAACTCAGACGCTCGATCTGAACGGAGAAACGGCCGAGACGCTGGCGATGTATGGGATCGGCGAGAAGGAAACGGATAGCTTCGGTCGACGCTGTCTGTTGGCTCGCCGGATGATCGAGCGAGGCGTACGCTTCGTGCAACTATTCCCCAAAGGCCAAGCTTGGGATAATCACAGCAACATCCGCACCTCCCTTCGGGATATCTGCGGCAAAACCGACAAGCCGGTTGCGGGGTTGCTTCGAGACTTAAGGCAGCGCGGGTTGATCGACTCGACGCTGGTGCTGTGGGGCGGCGAGTTTGGTCGGCTGCCATTGGCACAAGTCAACTCGGCCAGCCAATACACAAAAGCTGGTCGCGATCACGGACCTTATGGGTTCACGGCTTGGATGGCCGGTGGCGGCGTGAAAGGCGGTACGACTTACGGCAACACGGACGACATCGGCTATGCATCGGTGGAAGATCGTGTCAGCATCCAGGACTGGCACGCAACCATCTTGCATCTGCTGGGCCTTCGTCACGAAGAGCTGTTCTTCGAACGCAACGGATTGAATGATCGCCTGACGCACCAGTTTGACACGCGTGTTGTCAAGGAAATCGTGGCGTAGGATCTCGTACTTAACGTAGAGGAATCGAAAATGCTCACACTTCTCGACTCGCAATCGCATGGAAGGTGCCAGCGTCGGGAGTTTCTTCGTATTGGGAGTGCCGCAATTGGCGGGCTCGGCTTGTCGCATCTTCTCGCGGCGAAAGCTGATGCTTCACTGAAGAGGGTTTTGCGAGACCGATCGGTCGTCGTGCTGAACCTTCAGGGTGGGCCGACGCAATTTGAGACATTTGATCCGAAGATGACTGCGCCACGAGAGGTACGCAGCATCACGGGCGAAGTCGCCACAGCCGTTCCAGGTGTCACTTTCGGCGGCAGCTTTCCAAAGTTAGCGTCGCTGGCAGACAAGATTGCAGTCGTACGATCCTATCGTCACGGCATCTCCAGTCACGGTCCGGCCGCGATGCATGTCATGGCTGGCGGCAATCCGACGGGCGCGATGATGGGAGCGTTGTTCTCCCGCGTCGCCGGATTGACGAGCCCGGCGACCGGGATGCCGAACAACGCGTTGGTTACGTCGCGAGCGATGGGGCCGCAGTTCAAGGAGCTTTACCACAACCCGGGTCGCGTCTCGCAAACCGGAAGTTTGCCTGGCGCGTATAAGCCCTTCGATCCAAGCGCAGGCGGCGAAATCATTGAGAACATGAAACTTCACGTCCAAGGCGACCGCCTCGGCGATCGCCGGGCCTTATTGGCACAAGTAGATCGACTGCGTCGTGAGGCCGACGAGAACGAAAGCCTGGAGTTAGCGAATCGATTCGAGCAACAAGCTTTCGACGTCCTGATACGCGGCGTCTCCGACGCATTCGACTTGTCCAAGGAGCATCCTCGAACGATCGACCGTTACGACACGAGTGAGTTCAGTCCCACTGCCGCGGTGCAGCAGAGGAACAGCTACGCGAAGCAGTTTTCACCCGTTGCCGTTGGCAAGCAGATGCTGCTGGCGCGGCGACTGTGCGAGGCCGGCTGTGGGTTCGTCACCGTCACATGTGGCGGCTGGGACATGCATGGAGGTGGCAAGGAATTCACGATGGCAGACGGACTTTCGTCGCTGACACCTGCGGTCGACAAGGCGGTTTCCGCGTTTATCGAAGATGTTGAAGCAAAGGGGCTCTCGGATAAGATTCTTTTGGTGATCACCGGAGAATTTGGACGAACTCCGCGCATCAACAAGAACGGTGGTCGTGATCACTGGGGAAACTTGTGTACCTTGGCGTTCGTCGGTGGCGGATTGCCGATGGGGCAGGTCATTGGCCGTTCCGACCGGACGGGCAGTGCACCCAACTCGGATCCGATTTCTAGCAGCAACGTGCTGGCGACCGTAATGAACAGCTTGTTCGACATCGGCGAATTGAGGTTGTTATCGGGTGTGCCAAAGGATGTGGAGCGCGTGATCACGTCCGGCACGCCCATTCGCGAACTCACCTAGTCATTCTAGTCTCTCCGCGATCGATACAAGGAGCTCTCCAATGAAGTCAGTATGCTTTGTCGCATCGTTTGCCTTGTCCTGTCTCGCGGGTACGCTCACTGCAGCTGAACCGTTACAGATTGGTTCGCGTCTCGAGTTGTTTGTTGACGACTATTTGATCGACAAGCTTGATGGTGATGCGACATTGCAACTGCATCAACCGAAACCGCAAGAGGTGGTGTTGGTGACCGACAAGCCGTGGGAAGGAAATACATCCGCGTACTACACAATCTTTCGTGACGGGGATCTTTATCGAGCTTATTATCGCGGGTCGCATTTTGATGAGAAAACCAAGAAGGCGGCGCATCCGGAAGTTGTTTGTTATGCCGAGAGCAAGGACGGCGTTCATTGGATCAAGCCCGAGCTCGGACTTTGCGAGTTCAACGGCTCGAAGCAGAACAACATCGTCTGGAACAAAATCGGGACGCACTGCTTCGCCGCGTTCAAAGATAAAAATCCTAATTGCTCCGCGGACGCCCGTTACAAGGCGATCGCGAGGGGCCGCCCGACTGGAAAGAAAGGGTTGTACGTCTTCAAGTCTCCGGACGGACTTCATTGGACGCCGATCGAGGAGGAGCCGGTGATTACTAACGGCTACTTTGACTCGCAAAACCTCGCGTTCTGGGACTCGCATGCCAAGACCTATCGGGAATACCACCGTACGTTCGTTGATGGAGTTCGAGCCATTATGACCGGCACGTCGTCCGACTACGTGAACTGGACGGAGCCTGTGCTGCTCAACTACGGTGACGTTCCCAATCAGCATCTCTATACGAACGCCGTGCAGCAATACGATCGAGCGCCACACATATTGCTCGGTTTCCCGACTCGATACTTACCCAAGGAAGGCCAACGCGTTGAGCCAACCTTGATGGCGAGTCACGATGGTGTGAACTTCAAGCGTTGGCTCGATCCGGTCATCCCCGAAGATGCGCCCGAAGATCGTGGCGGCAACCGTAGCAACTACATGACGTGGGGACTGGTGCAATTGCCCGGCAATGACAAGGAGTATTCGGTTTACGCGACGGAAGCCTATTACACGGGCCCTGACAGCCGAGTTCGTCGATTTACTTATCGTGTCGACGGATTTGTGTCGCTTCGTGGTACGGAGCAGGGCGGTTCACTTGTTACGAAACCGCTCGTGTTTGATGGCAACGAGTTGATGATCAATTTTGCAACGAAGGACGCGGGAAGTGTTCGTGTTGAGCTTCAAAGCATAGAGGGGAAACCGCTCGAAGGTTTTGCTCTCGCCGATTGCAAGCCGCTTCGAGGCGATTCGATCAAGCAAGCCGTAGCTTGGAGTGACGGTAAGTTGTCGGGACTCGCTGGCAAGACGATTCGAGTCTTGTTCGAAGTCAAGGCAGCCGATGTTTACTCGTTCCAGTTTGAGTAGAGGTACGGTTGTTACGTGGCATTGTCGCAGCTTCGGAGCGAAAGGCCGCGTACTATCAAAGCGAAACGCTGGTACCTGTTCGCGCAGCGTTAATGCCGCTTTCTAGAATGGCTTGTGTATCGCGACAAATGTTTAGGTCGCACATAGAAAGCGCTGCCTCGCCAGTGCGGATGCAATGGACGAAGTGAGCTGTCGCATTTTGTAAGTGAACCGGCAGTTCCGGAACATCTACTGATACACCTCCTTGTTGTTCATGCGTCGCAAGCAGTAACCGCCCACCGTTGCGTGGCTCTAACATCAGCGTGCCGGTCGTCCCGTAGACCATCGTCATGTACGCCGAGAGCTTGCCGATCTGTGTCCATGATCCTTCTGAAACGGCGATTGCGTTCGGATAGTTCATGATCAGCATTCCGTTATCTTCAACATCGATGTCCTGCTTGACCAACCGTTTGGCGATTCCCATAACCGTGTTTGGCATACCTAGGACGGTTCGCGCGAGAAGTGCTCCATAGCAGCAATAATCCATGAATGCACCTCCGGGACCGTTGCGTTTTGGATCGTAAAGCCACTCGCAGAAGAAGTCAGAGCAGCCAAGCTCTCGCGGTCCGGCATGTGCAGCTCGGTAGCGAACTTGCCAGATATCGCCAATGGCTCCTTCGTCCGCGAGTTTCAATGCGTGCTGCATTTGAGGCCACCAAGCGAATGGCCAATTGACCAGTAGACGTACGTCGGCCGCTGCCGCGGCGGCAAGCATGCGATCCGCGCCTGCCAGGTCAGCGGCCATTGGCTTTTCAATGAGCACGTGCAAACCACGGGATGTCGCCATCTCAGTCAGCTCCGGGCCGGCAGCGTTATCTGAGTAGATATAGACGGCGTCGAGTTCTTCGCTGTCCAACATCGTTTCTGGATTGCTGTATGGCCGACAATGGAACTCGGCTTCCGCGCGACCGATCAATGCTTGGTGTGGATCGGCGACGGCGACGAGCCGTGTGTCTGCGTTCGTTTGAACATCGGGCAAGTGATCCCAGATGTGATCGTGAGTTAAACCGAGGATGCCGATGCGAAGTGGCGTACTCATTATTTATCACTCGTGTGTTAGGGTAGGTCGTTTAACCGAGTTCAGTACGCATCAACGTTCAACCCAAATGGGACTCACCCATGCCCATTGACCATTCGTTTGGGCGACTCGGATACGGTATCGATCGCAATCCGACTCGGGTTCGTCGTCTAGCTCGGCAAGCAACGCGCACTTGGCAACAGGAACCAGTGGTCCGACGCGTATTGCTTCCGAGAGCCAACCGCGCAGGTACGTTGAATGACCGCGTTCGAGCAATTGCCCGAGCGAATAAACCAGCCGCTTGCCGTTTACTTCGATTGTGAGTTCGGAGTTGATGGGCGCGTCGATCGCGAGCGAGATTGCTTGTGTTGTCGGATGACGCGTGGAACGGTTGCCAGTTGTTGTTGATCGCCACGCGAGTGACCTTAGCGTTCGTTCGACGACTTCGTGAGGCAGATCCTCCTCGTCTGATCCGTCGGTGTGACCGCCGACTCCTTGTGGAGCGACGATCGCTTGACCAGAGAAGCAGGTCTCTACGTCCACAATGGAACCGGCTGATAACGCGAGGTGTGCGTTCCAACTGACCGGCTGGTCTTTTTGTCCCCATCCCCAAGTGACGCGAAGCCGATACCGCGAGTCGCTTGTGTCTGCGGGTACATTGGGGGACAAGCATCGTATAACACGATCGTTCTTTAGCAATTCAACGCGATCGAGCTTGTCCGATCCGCGAACTGCGATTTTGAGATGTCGCCTCTTTGTGGACTGAATTGTCGATCCGATCCATCCATCATCGACCGTTAACCTTGCGTCAATCTTGTCGCCGGTAACTGCATAGACGCGACGAGCTTGCAACGCTTCCCAGATAGCGTCTCGGGTAAGCGACTCGGCAAAGACACCGACCCGTCCGTCGCCGTGACTGCCTGGATAGCCCCCGTGGTGATCAGTCGAAGCGATGACACCGAAGCGATATCCCATGTCCCAGCCAGCTTCCGCGGTGCTCTGCCAATCACGCGGGCCCATGTCGTGGAGCATTGGGTAAGGAGCGTCCTCGCCTTCCGAACAACCATGCAGGGAAAATATTTCGGCGAAAGGCGATTGGCTGTCTTTGAAATGTTTCCAATTGATTCCGCGATAACCCGCCGCATACCCGATGTGGTGTGGGATCATGATGGCATTCGCGTCATGAGCCAATTGTCTCAGCGCGGGCAGGTCGATCGCATCTCGAAGTGGTAGCTCGGGCCCGCGCGAATAGACGTTGTGATCGCCATATTTGAGCGAATGCCATTCATAGCTTGGGAACGCGATGAATTGGCCATCACAACTTGCCGCTGCTTGCTTGGCAACCAACGCGTCCCAGTTGCCCGCGAGCTGCGCGAAGCCTTTGTTGTGGTAGTCGATAATCTCGCCATAGCGATCACGATCTGTCGGCATATCGGGCCAAAAGGCGTGCCCCGTGATGGAACAAAAGTCGAGTTGTGCCTTTGCACGCATTAACGCTTGCTCGACGGTTCCTTCGCCGTAGCTCACCGAACAGTGGCTGTGCAGGTCGCCCCAAAATAGTTGGTAAGTCATGCTGTCACCTTTTCGGCGTCAGACTCCTTTTTCGGTGGCGTGCGCGGGACGAAGAGCACAAACGCAGCAAGGCAAATTGACGAGAACACGGCACAACTGAGCCAGATGCTCGTCCAATCACGTACGACATCATCGCCACTTCCGGTCGAAAACATCGCGCCAACCCAGCCGCTAACGAACCCGCCGACAAACAACCCCACGGCGACAACAAAAGTTCCGTAGAGCGTTTGCATGCTGCCACGGAGATCGAGCGGTGCGGCCTTGTCAACGTACATATAACCGGCAGCGAGAAAGCATCCAAAGCAAAATCCGTGTAACCCTTGGCCCACGACAGCGATAGCGATCTTGCCGGCGAACGATGGGTCGAGACTGAAGACGGCGGCAAAAAGAAGGCAGCGAATCGCATAGGCAAGCGCGCCCGCGACCATCGTCCATTTGTAACCGTAGCGGCGAATGGCAAAGCCGAGTCCTGCCATCACGAAGATTTCGCAGAACTGTCCGATGGAGCTTAGGCTCTGCTCATACGCTCCGCCTACACCACCGCTGTCGAGGATGTCTCGCAGGAACGGGCTATTCCAAAACCAAAAGAATTTGTGCGCGATCGCCACAAAGAAGCTGATCACGACCAACGCCAGAAAGTGTCGCTTCAGCAGTTCTTGAACGGCCGCCCCCGGTGCGTACTTGCGATCTTCGTTAGGTTGAGGTGGCGTACGTGGGAGTGTCAAGCAATAGAAGCCCATCAGAATTCCAACGACGCCCGAGAACAAGAACACCACGCCGCGTGCTTGATTCAATTCTTCGCCCTTTAGTCCCCACAGCAACCAGAACTCCACCAGATACGCAGGTACCATAAAGCCGATCGTGCCGAACAGTCGCACCCACGGGAACTCTAGGTCCCGATTCTTCAGATGTCGAAAGGCAAGAGCGTTCGTGAGCATCATCGTCGGGATGTATAGCACTGAATACATCGTGCCAAGCAAAATGACTGGCCCAAACTCGGTCTGGGTGTACAGCCCAAACATCAGCAGACCGCCCAGCACGTGGCAGACAGCCAGTACGCGTTCAGTGGCAAAGTAACGATCAACCATCTGGCCAACGAAAAACGGCGCAATCAATGGCCCGACAGACAACATGGCCGAAAAGGCACCGGCCTGGGTCTCGCTGAAGTGTAAGGTCTTCAAGACGTAGACCGTTACGACTGGCTGGTATGCACCTTGCACGAAGTACTGCAAAAACATCATCAGCGACAATCGGCTCATCGTGTTGACCGACGAACGCGTTTGCAGTTCCAATCCCGTGGCGTTACCTTCTGGCATGTCAAGGTTCTAACAGAGAGTTGGTGGGTTTGCCACTGCGTCACTTATCAAGAGCTGCGTGGTGATTTAACGTCCTCTGTGGCCGTCACTCTCCGAGTGACGAGCGCTCATCACTCGGAGAGTGATGGCTACACAGATACCACATGTTTAGAAAGCGATAGAAGATGATTCGGATAGGTATCGTTGGTTGTGGTCGCATTCTGGCGGCGCATCTGCGCGGTTATCAGCTTCTGCGAGAAGCAGGCGTTGACGACTTTCGGATTACCGCTTTGTGCGCGAGACGCGAGGCGGATGCCTGGAGTTACGTGCGCCGAGGCAACGGCCCGACGCAGCGGCAGCCGGTCAGTACGAGCGTTGGTGATCCGTTAGCTGTAAGTGACATCTATCTGTCGGACTTTCAAAGTGACGTTGATGTCGAAGTGTTCACGGACTATCGCGAGATGATTGCGACTGGCAAGGTCGACGCAGTGAATGATTTCACGACGCATGCATTGCATCATCAAGTCGCTGAGGTCGCACTGGGGCACGATAAGCATTTACTAACGCAGAAGCCGCTTGCCGTTTCTGTCCTTGCAGGCCGACGGATGTGTGAGCAAGCGGAAGCTCGTGGCTTGACTCTAGCCGTCTTCGAGAACGCAAGGAACCGCGCGGATACACGACATCTCGGTTGGCTATTTCAGTCAGATCGATTTGGCAAGTTAAAGATGATGTTACTGGCAAACATCGGGAATTGGTGGGCACCGGATCGGATCGTCGCACAAACTCCGTGGCGACATCAACTGATCGAAGGTGGTGGAATCACGCTCGACATTGGCGTTCATTTATTCAATCACTTTCGCTACGTCGCAGGCGAGATCGCCTCCGTCACCGGTAACGCTAAGATTTTTGAGCCAAAACGCTTCACTCGCGACGCCGAGGGTAACGCGTTGAACGATGTCGAATGTGATGCCGACGATACGATGTTCGCGACGTTCGAAACAGATCGAGGCGTCATCGGCGATGTAGCGGCAAGTTGGAGTGGGCGCGGTCAATCGCTACTTACCGGAACCGGCCGAGGGATTGTGTACTACGGCACGCAAGGGAGCGTTGTTGGCGACGAAATTGTGCGAGACGATGGCTCTCGCGAGGAGCTAAGTAGGTTTTGCCTTACGCACTGCCCTTCATCAACGGTTGCCCGGCACTTCCCGCTCGGACTGACCGACGCATTCGCGTTAAATCAACTCGATTGGCTGCAAGCAATTCGCGAGAAACGTGAAGCGGAAACGAGCGGACGAGAAGGACTACGAGATCTCGCCGTCGCGTTTGCGGTCCTAGAATCGAGCATGGCGAAGCGAACGGTGGAAGTAGACGAAGTGATGAGCGGGGACCTCTGCGAGTACCAGCGTCCGATCGACGAGCGGTTTGGCTTTACTCGTCCGTGAGCGGAAAGTGCTGGACCAAGTTGAAGGCAATGCGTTCGCTCGTTGCACACGCACCGTGCAGTTGCGAGGATCTATTGCGAAGTCCGGGAACGCATCTCGCAACTTTTGAAGTTGCGCTATTAACGCTCGCTGGTCGCCACAGCTTCCGCTTCGCGCATTGCCCGCAGGATGTTACCGCTCATAATCTTGTGAATCTCTTCGGCGGTATAGCCTCGCGTAAGCAAGGCTTGGGTAATCAGCGGGTAGGTGGAGACATCTTCCAGTTGCTTCGGAAGGGAGGAAACACCGTCGTAATCCGAACCGATTCCGACGTGGTCTACTCCAGCGACACGAACAATGTGATCGATGTGGTCGACGACATCGTGGATGGTGCCTGGTAGGATCGGATTCTTCAGCCGCCAAGCGGCGCGCGCCTTTTGATAGTCGGCTTCTTCCGGATACTGTTCACGTAGCTGGCGACTGGCGGCAAACATCTCTGCCATCCGACGAGCCGATTCAGGTTCGACGAATCCCGAAAAGAAATTCACCATCACGACGCCGCCGTTATCTTTCGTCAACAGTAAGACATCGTCTGGAACATTACGGGGGTGGTCAGCAACAGAACGCGCGGACGAGTGCGAGAAAATGATTGGGGCTTTGCTGACTCGTAACGCATCCTTCATTGTGTCGGGCGAGACGTGGGATAGATCGACGAGCATGCCCAGTCGGTTCATCTCACGCACGACTTCTTCGCCGAAAGCCGAAAGTCCACCGTGTTTCGGGTCGTCGGTCGCCGAGTCGGCCCAGGCGAGTGTGTCCGAATGAGTCAGCGTCATGTACGCGGCACCAAGTTTGTGAAGACGCCGGAGCGTCCCCAGCGAGTTCTCGATCGAATGGCCTCCCTCGACGCCGATCAGCGACGCGATCTTGCCAGACGATTGAATCCGTTCGATGTCATCAACGGTGCGAGCGAACTCGAAGGTGTCTGGGTAACGCTCCATCATCGCATGCACCAACTCGATTTGTTCGAGAGTCTGGAGCAAGGCGTTGCCTCTTTTCGCCGTTTCAGCGGGGACATAGACCGACCAGAACTGAGCGCCGAGATTTCCTTGGCGAAGTCGTGCGATGTCCGTATGAAGTTTCGGCTGGGGCTCTGAGATATCCATCTTGGCAAACGAAGACGAAGCGTTCGTTCGTATCGCCCAGGGAAGATCATTGTGTCCGTCGAAGACGAAGCCGGATTTGTGAACGTCGCTCGCGGCAGCGGTCAACTCAACTAGTCCCCGCCGCTCGTTGCTTCGCCAGTACCCGGGGCCGCGGACGACTCGTCCTGGAGTTGCACCGGTGTGTTCGCCGTCATGGAGAACGAGTTGCCCGTTAACGAACACGTCTCGCACGCCGGTGGCATGCTGGTGAGGCTCGTCGAACGTAGCGTGATCTTGAACTGTGGCCGGATCAAAGACAACGATGTCCGCGAAATAGTCCAGCTTCAGCCATCCGCGTTGACGAATCCCGAGATTGGTCGCCGGCAACCCGGTGAGCTTGCGAACCGCAGTTTCGAGCGAAATCACTTTTTCGTCGCGGACGTACTTACCGACAACACGCGAAAACGACCCATAAGCTCGCGGATGTGCGTTGGATTTGAGGAAGACTCCTTCCGGCGCGAGGGATGACGAGTCGCTGCAGAAGCTGACCCACGGCAGCGCAAGCTTCTTCTTCACGTTGTTTTCGCTCATCAGGAAATACACACAGCCGACGCGACTTCCGTCTTCCACGACAAGATCCATCGCGGTCTCTTCCGGTGACTTTCCCCGCTGTCGCGCGACGTCGGCAAGTGACCTGCCGGTCAGATGCTTTAGGTCGGGATTCTTAAAGCCGACAAGCAAGACTTTCTCGGCGGAGCCAGCCATCAGGAGTAAGTTCTCCCACTCGTCGGTCGGATTTCGCATCTCCTTGACGACGTGCGCTCGTGTCGCTGGATCACGCAGGCGATCTTGCCAGCGATTAAAGCCTCCCTCTTGGACCCAAGGTGGCATCGACGCATTCAGACCGGTCGCTCCGGCGGTGTAGGTGTACATGTCGGCGGTGATGCGCAGTCCCTTCGCTCGAGCATCTTCGACCTTTTGAATCACCGCGTCGAGCTTCCCCCAATTGTCCTTGCCCGCTGCCTTCAAATGATAGATTTCCGCCGCGATGTTCGCCTCGCGGGCAATCTTGATTAACTCATCGACCGCCTCCAGCAATTGATTCCCTTCGCTGCGAATGTGCGATATGTACAGTCCGTCATATTCGGCGGCGACTTTGCACAATTCGATCAGCTCGTTCGTGTCGGCGTAAAACGCGGGCGCGTAAATCAACGACGAGCCGATGCCTAGCGCTCCCTGCTCCATCTCGTCACGAACAAGCTCACGCATCGTTTGCAGTTCTTTCGTCGTTGGTCGCCGATCCTCAAAGCCAACCGTGTGTATCCGCAGCGTCGTTGCGCCGATAAAAGATGCAACGTTTGGCGAAACGCCACGTTGCTCGAGATGTTGGAGATACTCGCTCAGCTTACGCCAGGGAATCTCGTATTTGATGTCTCCTTGGCTGTCGAGTTCGTCTTGACGCATCGCTTCCGATAACGGGCCCATCGACCAACCCTCGCCAAAGACTTCGAGCGTTACACCTTGGCGGATGTCGCTTAGACTGCGCGGATCGTGCAATAACGACTCGGTCGCCCAACTAAGCATGTTGATAAAGCCGGGGGCAACGGCGAGCCCCCTGGCATTGACCTCTTGCGTTGTGGTTGCTTTGGCGAGATCTCCGATTGCCGAGATCTTGTCGCCGCGAAGGCCGACGTCTGCCACATAACTCGGCCCACCCGATCCGTCGTAAATCGTACCGCCGCGAATGATCACGTCAAACGGTTCTGCGGCACTGCACGGTCGCACTTCAATCGATTGGCTGGCAGTGAAGAACAGAAGAAGTGCGATAGACGATCGGTATCGACTCGGCATGAGGATTCTCCACGGTTTCGATTCACGCTGGCAGTTGCTTTGAGCTTTATAGTGGAACGTTTCGGGGAATAACACTATCCTGGTCCGAATTCAATCTTGAGCAGTTCCTTAACTCCTTCGCAGGTGACCTCCATGCGCTCTTTGTTCGCGACACTGTTCCTTCTCGTTGCAATGATTTCTGCCGAAGCGTCTGGGCAAGATTCCGGCGAGTTGAAGAGCTTGCTCGATGAATCGTGGGAGTTTGGCTTGCAGGAATACCCGACGTTTGCCACGCGCGTCGGAGACCATCGCTTCAATGACAAGCTGTCCCGCGAATCGATCACCGATCAACAGCGGCGTCTGGCGAAACAGCGAGAATTCCAGGGACGGTGGAACGGAATTGAGCGAGGAACTCTAAGCAAGTCCGATCGGATCAATTACGACATATTTGGACGCATTCTCGGCAACGACATCGCCGAGGCAGAATTCGAGATGTATTTGATTCCGATTTCCAACCGCTGGGGCTTCCATATTTCGTTTCCTGAACTGCCTCAGCAAGTGCCGCTTAAAACGGCAAAGGACTATGAAAACTACACGGCGCGACTTCGAGAGTTTTCACGAGTCACCGACGAGAACATCCAACTGATGCGAGTTGGCATCGATAAGGGGTTGGTGCTGCCGGCAGTTGTCCTCGAAGGATACAAGGATTCCATCACCGCCCACATCGTCGATGATCCGACAAAGAGCCTGCTGTACGATGCGTTCAAAGACTTTCCTGATCGCGTGGGGGAAGATCAGCGCAAGATCTTGCGAGACGCTGGTCGCTCCGCGATTGTCGAGCATGTTGTGCCAAGCTATCAAAAGTTCCTGAAGTTCATGCAGGACGAATACGTTCCCAATTGCCGCGGTTCGATCGCCGCTTCCGCTCTGCCCAACGGTCGCGAGTATTACCGGCATCGTGTTCGATTGTTTACGACGCTCGACGTCACACCGGACGAAGTTCACGCGACCGGTCATCGCGAAGTCAAACGGATTCGCGCCGAGATGGACGAGATCATCAAACGGGTGGAATTCGATGGCGACTTCGCTGGGTTTGTCGAGCATCTACGAAATGATGCAAGGTTTTACGCCGAAACACCCGAGCAATTGATGAAGGAGACGGCATTCGTTTTGAAAAAGATGGATGGCCAACTGCCAAAACTATTCAAGACGCTGCCGCGAACTCCGTATGGGATTCGCGAAGTCCCGGCTTACATCGCCCCAAAAACGACGACCGCTTACTATCAGCAACCGGCCGGCGACGGGTCCCAAGCAGGGTTCTACTACGTCAACACTTACAACTTGAAGTCGCGGCCGCTTTATGGCATCGAGGCGCTGTCGCTCCACGAAGCCGTTCCTGGACATCATTTACAACTCGCCTTACAACAAGAGCTGACCGGCATGCCGCAATTCCGTCGTTTCTCGCCGATCACGGCGTTCATCGAGGGATGGGCGTTGTACGCCGAGCGACTGGGGTTGGAAGTTGGATTCTACGAAGATCCTTACAGCGACTTTGGTCGCTTGACGTATGAGAATTGGCGAGCTTGTCGATTGGTGGTCGACACGGGGATGCACTATTTCGGTTGGACTCGCAAACAGGCGATCGACTTCATGGCCGCCAACACGGGGCTGTCGATGCACAACATCGAAGCGGAAGTTGATCGTTACATTTCTTGGCCGGGCCAAGCATTGGCTTATAAGACAGGCGAGTTGAAGATTCGCGAACTGCGGGCAAAATCCGAGGCCGCATTGGGCGATGCCTTCGACATTCGCGAGTTTCATGAAGTCGTTCTCGGAAGCGGGGCGATTCCGTTAAGCGTTTTGAGTGAAAACGTCGAAGAATACATCTCGGCGACCCGCAAGCAGAAAGGAGCCGCAACACGATGACTGCGGCCCCTTGAATGAACGGGAATCGCACCCTATAAAAAACGAGCCCCGCGGGCGTGGCGGAATTGGCAGACGCGCAGGATTCAGGTTCCTGTTCTCGCAAGAGAGTGGAGGTTCGACTCCTCTCGCCCGCACTCCGGTGAAGAGGACTTGCAGCGATTCGCTGTGGGTCCTTTTTTCGTTGCGCATTCAGCTCCCCGGAAACCCCGGCGGCGATACCAATAGGCGCTCCATAGAAGGGGTTGCCACGCGCAGAGTTTCTTGAGCAGTCATGGCCGATACATTGCGAGCAAGTTATGGTTATCCCAGAGGCTAACTAACCGACGCCACTGAGTGACAGCCATGAACAGTTCGGAGAACGGGACCGTCCCGCGTTCGTCTAAGGGACAAAACGACTCAACCCTGCTATCGGATGATAAAAGAGTTGACTTCAGCGATCTGGCCGCCGCGCTGCCCGACTTGGTTTGTCGGGTCGACCGAAATGGCTTCTTTACGGAGTTCGTTCACGGGACCGATCTAGCCCCATGCTTAGACCTCGATCGGTTGATGGGACGGCGACTGAGCGAACTGTTTCCGAAAGAGGTCGCCGAGCAGTGTAACAACGTCATCGCGATTGCGCTCGCAAACAACGCGATGCAGGTGTTCGGTTTTAGCATTCGGACCGAGACGCGCTTCACGGAGTTTGAAACGCGTGTTGTCCCCGATGGCGATGAGAGTGTTCTCTTGGTCTCGCTTGAAATTACAGATCGCAAGCGGGCAGAAGAGTCGCTTGAGCGACGTGTGCGGGAACGGTCGGCTGGGTTGATGCAGGCTAACGAATCGCTGCGCGCTGAGATTGCCGATCGTGAGAAGGCTGACGAAGAGATGCGAACGAACGAAGAGAGGCTCTCGCTTGTCGTTCAAGCTACTCGTGTCGGTGTTTGGGACTGTAATTTGGTGGATGGTGGAATTTGGTGGAACGAACAATACAACGATATATTTGGCGTTCGACCTGATAACGAAGCGGAGTCGTGGGATTGGTGGATCGATCGAATTCACCCAGAAGATCGCGAGCGAGTCGTGCAATCATTTCGCGATACGATCGAAGGAACGGTTACGCGGTGGCACGTTGAATATCGGTTTCAGGGAGAGGACGAGACATATATCAACGTGCTAGATTCGGCGCACATCACACGCGATTTGAACGGAAAGGGCACCCGTATCCTTGGTGCGATGCTGGACGTGACTGCGTTCAAACAAGCCGAACAGGCTCTCTTGCACTCAAATCAGCGCAAGGATGAATTCCTCGCGATGCTCGCCCACGAGCTGCGAAATCCGTTGGCACCGATTCGGACCGCGATCGACGTCATGGCTCTGGAAGAACTCGACAATCCGACGATCGTCAACGCTCGAACGATGATCCACAAGCAAGTTGAGCACCTCGTCCGACTCGTCGATGACTTGTTAGACGTCTCTCGCATAACTTGTGGCAAGATAGTACTCAAGAAAGCCGAAGTGGACCTCGCCGACATTATCGGCGACGCAGTTGCGTTGGTGCGTTCAGCGTGCAAGGAAAAGGAGCAGATGTTGTCCGTGGCATTGCCGAATGAGGCGATTCACTTGCTTGCCGACCCTACTCGATTGGTGCAAGTCGTTTCGAACTTGCTCAGCAATGCAGTCCGCTACACGCCAATTAATGGTCGGATCGAATTATCGACCTCCGTTGAGGATTCGAATCTGATGATCCGCATTCGTGACAACGGCGAAGGCATCTCGGCTGAGGACATTCCCTATGTGTTCGACTTGTTTGTGCAATCGAAACGTGGTCTCGATCGGTCGTCCGGTGGATTGGGAATTGGCTTGACGTTGGCACGCCGCATCGTTCAGCAGCACGGTGGGACGATCACTGTTGAAAGCGCGGGTGAAGGACTCGGGTGCGAATTCACGGTGTGTCTTCCGCTGGGATCTTTGCGTGAAGTCCAGACAACATCGGTCGAATCTCTACTCTCAGCGGAAGCCGCCGGGGGCTTGCGGGTCCTTGTTGTGGACGACCTACCGGAAGCGGCGGAATCGATGCAAGCCTTGCTGAGTACACTCGGTTACGAAGTGTACATGGCATTCAACGGTGCGGCGGCGATCGTAAAGGCTGGAGCTTGCAAGCCGCACGTGATGCTCGTCGACATCGGCATGCCGGGACTAAATGGCTACGACGTTGCTCGTCAACTTCGATCATTGCCTGGTAGCGACGCAACGCTGCTAGTGGCCGTATCGGGGTACTGCAGTGAAGACGATCTTCGGGAATCGTCCCAGGCGGGTTTCGATTTTCATCTTGCCAAACCAGTGAGTGCCGAGCAAATCTTGGAGATACTCCAGGGCCACCAGCCCCAGCAAAACGGCGAAGCTTTGGCAGATTGAATTAGGTCGAAACGATGTTTTGCGGTAACCAGCGAGTCGGTTGTTCTCAGCTCCACGGCGCTAACCTGCAAAGCATCGACGGTGTTGCGTCCCCTCTTGGCCAAGTAGAACATCGGAAACCGCAGCATGTTGGTTTCCATCACGATCGCCTCGGCGGGCACCACGTGCTGCGACGCGGATTCGCAGGCCGCCGCCGTCTTCGCCGTTGCATCCAAAGACGTTGTTGCCACTGGGTGAAAGAATAGCAGTGAAGACTGCATTGACGATAACACTCACGCATAGATCGGCATTGCCGCTCATGGCGAATCATCGTCTCGCATTCCTTGACACGACACGAAGCAACAATTTGGCGGCTGAGTCAATGCCACTCCCCTATCGCATTCACTGTCTACCCGGACTTGGCTACCCATCGGCGTGCCAATGTCAAGCGAGCGATGCACGGAACTGTCTAGCCATTCTGGGCATCGCGTCCGCAGAACCTTGCGAAATCGAATGGCAGCTCCTTAGACGTGGTCAGGACAATGTGTCACCCTTGAAAACGATGGCTATTCGATTCAAACGAGAGAATTCGCGTTCTCCATAATGTTCTCCACTCTGCCTTGAGAACGGGCCTTTGCAACACTCAGGCGTATCCCACTCGGTCCAACGTGCGATTCCGGAAGCTACTTCCAGACAATGGTTTACAACCGCCGCAGTCAGGCCTCGTGGGTATACACCTTCGTGTTGTCTGGAACTTCGGAACCGAGGGCTACAGGTTCGAAACCTGTCGGGCGTACTTTGTCAGTCATCGCCACCGACTGACAATCGGTGACAAACCCCACACCACGAACGGGTTTGCGCAGCGGAGCAGCGATCACATCTATTGACGGCGTGTTGTCAACTACTGTCACCTGCTGACATGCAACGGCAGGTGTTCCTGCAAACATGACTGCAAACAAACTGTCCGCGTCGCCAGTAGATGAGCCCTGTGGTTGGGTCGCGACCCGCGTGCGAACCGGAGGCTTGGGCAGAGTGGCGATCGCCCATCTGTTGCATTTGCGTCGAATTCTCAGAACCTGAAGCTTTAGACGCGCGATGGTTGTCGACGTGGGACTGAGTAGCGACAATGCGACGAAAAATTGCGCCGACTGAATCTCTTTCAGAACAAAGGAATCGACGCCATGAATTATCAGGCTCCATTCTCGAAGGAACCATCACTTTCGTCTCGGCGAAAGTTTCTCTCCGCGACGACCGCGACGGCATTCGGTTTTACCATTGTGCCTCGGCACGTGCTGGGTGGCCCCGGGCAAACGGCACCGAGCGATCGTGTGAATGTTGCGGGAATTGGTGCGGGCGGAATGGGCGGGGGTGATATCGCCACGGTCAGCAAGCTAGGTACGAACATCGTGGCCCTTTGTGACGTCGACGATGTCCGCGCTGCCGGATCTTTCAAGGCCTTCCCGAAGGCGCGGCGCTATCAGGACTTTCGCGTCATGCTGGAGAGGGAAGCGAATAACATCGACGCCGTCACCGTGGGCACTCCCGATCATATTCATGCCGTCGCCGCCATGGCAGCCATTCGCGCTGGGAAACACGTCTACGTTCAAAAGCCGTTAACCCACACGCTGCATGAATGCCGCACGCTCACGAAAGCTGCGTTGGACGCCAAGGTCATGACGTCGATGGGCAATCAAGGGCATGCCACCGAAGGCGCACGACTGACGAACGAATGGATTCAAGCCGGAATAATTGGCGGGGTTCGTGAAGTTCACGTCTGGTCCGATCGTGCCGGAAAGCATTGGAAGCAAGGCATTGGTCGTCCCGAAGACGCTCTCCCGATTCCTGCAACACTGGATTGGGATCTGTGGCTTGGTCCGATCGGCGAACGTCCTTATCACCCAGCGTACGTTCCGACCAAGTGGCGTGGTTGGTGGGACTTCGGCACGGGAGCGCTCGGCGATATGGGTTGCCATATCATTGATCATCCTGTGTGGGCGCTAAAACTTGGCGCGCCGTCCACCGTCGAGTCACGAACGACATTAGACGGCAGTGTACTCGAAGGAAGCAAGCCGAACTTCGAGACTTATCCGATCGCCGCGATGATATATTACGAATTCCCGGCGCGAGGCAACTTGCCTCCAGTAAGAATGACCTGGTACGACGGCGGACTCATGCCACCGGCACCCTCCGAATTGCCGACCGGACAACGTTTACCTGACAACGGAGTTCTGTACATCGGCAGCAAGGGGAAGATGTACCATGGCGCCCACGGCGGAATGCCGCAACTTTTGCCGGCGTCGCTGATGGAACAGACGAAGGCCGTTCCTAAAACGATGGAACGATCCCCGGGACATTACGAGGAGTGGGTGCAAGCTTGCCGGAGCGGCAAACCGCCGGCGGCCAGCTTTGACTACTCCGGCCCAATGACAGAAACGGTTCTGCTAGGAGTGCTGTCGTTACGAGCGCCTGGGCTCGCGATCGAATGGGATGCCGAAAATCAAAAGGTAAAGAACGCCCCGGAGTTGAATCAGTTCGTTCATACCGAGTATCGAAAAGGCTGGACACTATGAGACTAAGTCAACTCAGTTGTACAGGATTACTCTTCGTCGGTTTCTCGATCACGTCGGCTGGCGCGGCGCTCGCGGACGATAATGCGTTGACGGACAAGGAGCGATCCGAAGGTTGGATTCTTCTCTTCGACGGCGCAGCCACGACGGGTTGGATGACGCCTAAAAGCCAGCGACTGCACTCAAAGCACGTTCAAGATGGAAGCTTGAACCCACATCCATGCGATTACATGCTGGTTCACGAGAAGGTGTGGGACAACTTCCAACTCGCTCTCGATTTCAAGATCAGTCCAAATTGCAATAGCGGAATCTTTATTCGCACGTTTCCGCTACAGCCCCGCCCAGGTAAGGACGTCGGTTTCAACGGAATCGAAATCGCAGTGGATGACACGAAGACGAACGGCCTTCATGATACTGGGGCCATCTATGATCTAGTAACTCCAACGAAGAACGCCATGAAGCCCGTGGGGGATTGGAATCACATCGTGGTGACATGCGACCACAACAGAATCTCTGTGGCACTCAACGGCGATCTCGTTACCCAAATGGATTTGGACGAATGGACCGAACCCAATGTGCGCCCCGATGGCTCCCAACATAAGTTCGATATCGCCTACAAGGTCCATCCACGCAAAGGGTACATTGGACTCCAGGACCATGGCAGCGACTGTTGGTACAAGAACATCAAAATGCGACCGCTGAAGAGTAAGTGAAGCGAACGAAGTGAATAGTTTGACGACGACAGTTTCAGCACAGTGGCACTGACGCCCTCGGATAATCGTCGAATCACGTTTATCGAACTCTCGAACTGAAACCCCCGAAAGAAACATCACCATGGGCGATCTCCTTCAACCTCTCGACCTGGTTTTGTTTTTCGCGGCGCTGATCTTCGCGATGGCTGTTGGATTGATAGCCGGCAGGAAAGAGGAGACGTCCGAGGATTATTTCTTGGCTGGTAAGAAGATCCCGTGGTGGGGAGTTGCCGGTTCGATCTATGGCAGCAATGTCAGCGCTAACCATATGGTCGGAATGATGGGGATCGGTTTTAGCATTGGATTTGCCCAGAGTCATTTCGAACTCGGCGCGATCGCCGGGTTGATGGTCCTCTGTTACGGCTTTCTGCCGGTCTACCGTAAGCTCAACGTGTTCACGTTGTCCGAGTATTTGCGTCGACGTTACGACGAGCGGA
>JACKQG010000903.1_pt1 | contig 41788 bp, 27 predicted proteins | sample 8237621 | NCBI WGS metagenome assembly JACKQG01 (sample SAMN15677084, study PRJNA649215) | marine metagenome | biome: marine; feature: Black Sea; material: saline water; isolation source: suspended particulate matter (SPM) from the Black Sea western gyre | collected 2013-06-09/2013-06-10 | depth... | reverse complement strand
GGGGTAGGGGGCGTGCGCCGCACGCCCCCTACCCCCAAATGTGGCCCCTTACCACAGCGAATCCTAGAGATCCTGTCATATACAAATTTATTCTTAGCACAGGTGTGCTACAATACACAATCCATCAGATTTTCATGCGTACATAAAATTCGACGAGAAAAAATTGCTATGTCTTCATCCCCAGTCATTCGTGTTGTTGGTGCTCGAGTTCATAACCTAAAGAATATCAATGTCGAAATTCCCCGTGACAAGTTTGTTGTCATCACAGGGTTATCAGGTTCGGGAAAATCTTCGCTGGCATTCGACACAATCTTCGCTGAGGGCCAGCGGCGCTATGTTGAATCGCTCTCATCTTATGCCCGGCAATTCTTAGGGCAAATGGACAAACCCGATGTTGACTATATCGAAGGTCTTTCGCCAGCTGTGTCCATTGACCAACGGGCAACCTCGCGCAACCCTCGTTCAACTGTCGGCACAGTCACTGAGATCTACGATTATCTGCGTTTGCTCTTTGCCCGGGCGGGTATCCCTCACTGTCCAGAGTGTGGACGCGAAGTCGCTAAACAATCCGCACAAGAAATTGTAGAAACAGTTGAATCCATCGAGCAGGGCGCGCGCATACTGATCCTGGCCCCGGTCGTGCGCGGCCGCAAAGGCACTTATCAAGCCACCCTAGATGAGATTCAAAAGTCTGGTTTTCTCAGGGTGCGCGTCGACGGCACAGTCTACAACCTGGAAGATAAAATCGAGATGGACCGCTACAAGATCCACTTCATCGAAGCAGTGGTGGATCGTTTGGTTATCCGCAAATATGAAGATCATGAAGAGGCGGAGAATTTCCGCACGCGCCTGACAGACTCTATAGAAACCGCGCTGCAGTTTGGTGAGGGGTACCTGATAGTACACATTCTCAATCCCCAAGGGGAAAAGGGGAGCGAAGCGAAAGAGGGAGAAGGCCAAGACATCCATTTCTCCGAACACCTGGCCTGCTCCGAGTGCCATATCAGCCTGCCAGAGATCGAGCCACGTACATTCTCCTTCAACACACCCCACGGCGCATGCCCCGAATGCCAGGGATTAGGTGGGAAACTGGAGATCGATCCCGACATCATCATTCCCAACAAGGAACTTTCAATCAACGGCGGCGCAATAGCAATCTCGTCTTGGGATGGGCCTCGAGAAGAAGGCGGTTGGTATTGGCAGAGCCTGGAAGGGGCAGCCCGACATTATAAGATCAATTTAGATACCCCCGTCAAGGAACTTCCGCAAAAAGAACTCGACATTCTGCTATACGGGTCAGGGGGTAAAGAAATCACCATGACCTACCGTAACGCCCGTGGTAATGAGTACAAATTCAAGCGCGTATATGAGGGCGTGATCGGCAACCTGGAACGGCGTTATGCTGAAACGAATTCAGAATACCAGCGCGAGCGCATTTCCAGCATCATGACCATGAAAACCTGCCCATCTTGTCAGGGCAAACGTCTGCGCAAAGAAGCCCTGGCTGTGACGCTGCTCGACACCAGTATAATCACCGTCACTGATTGGCCCGTACATACCACGCTTGAGTGGGTTGGGAAAATGACCGCTGATGACACACCTCTCACACAGCGCCAACGAATTATTGCTTCTCGAATTATACGCGAGCTGGAAGAACGCTTGGGGTTCTTAGTTTCGGTCGGATTGGATTACTTGACATTAGACCGCTCCGCGGCCACCCTTTCAGGTGGAGAGGCCCAAAGAATACGTCTTGCCACCCAAATTGGATCCAGGTTAATGGGCGTCCTGTACGTACTCGACGAACCTTCGATTGGTCTGCATCCCAGAGATAACGCTCGCTTGCTGCGCACCTTAGAGGGACTGCGAGACCTGGGCAACACCGTTCTGGTGGTAGAGCACGACTCTGAAACCATTGAAACCGCAGATTGGGTGGTTGACCTGGGCCCCGGCGCTGGAGAACACGGCGGCGAGGTGGTTGCCGAGGGAACAGTGGATGATATATTAGCAAATTCCAAATCGCTGACTGGCGCCTATCTCTCCGGGAAAATTCAAGTGCCCATCCCCGATAGACGCCGGAACGGCAATGGTGATTCGATCAAGATCATTGGCGCACGACAACATAATCTAAAAAATATCGATGTCGAAATTCCGTTGGGTCGGTTGATTTGTATCACCGGAGTATCGGGTTCAGGCAAATCAACTCTGATGGTAGATGTGCTCTACCAGGCCCTGGCAAAAGAACTCCACCGGGCTAAGAATTTCCCTGGGGATCATGATCAGATCGAAGGGTTAGAGAAGATCGACAAAGTCATTAACATCGACCAATCCCCCATTGGGCGCACACCGCGCTCCAACCCGGCGACATACACAAAACTGTTCGATCATATTCGCAAATTGTTCGCCGAGCTACCCGAGAGCAAAATCCGCGGCTACAAACCTGGGCGTTTCTCCTTCAACGTACACGGTGGACGCTGTGAGGCCTGCCAGGGTCAAGGACAACTGCGCATCGAGATGCAATTCCTACCGGATGTGTATGTGCCCTGTGAAGTCTGCAAAGGCACACGCTTCAATCGTGAAACCCTGCAGGTGCGTTTCAAGGAATACAGTATTGCTGACGTATTGGATATGACCATCGAGCGCGCTCTGGAAGTTTTCGAAGCCTTCCCCCCCATGGTCAACCGCCTGCAAACCCTGTTCGATGTAGGATTGGGCTATATCCGCGTGGGACAGCCCGCGCCGACCCTCTCAGGGGGTGAGGCGCAGCGTGTCAAGCTAGCTCGAGAGCTTTCCAAACGCTCGACAGGCAGCACCTTATATGTCTTAGATGAACCTTCCGTGGGTTTGCACGCTGCTGACGTGCACAAACTGATTGAGGTTCTGCAACGCTTGGTGGATGGCGGCAACACGGTGCTGATCATTGAGCACAATCTGGATATCATCAAAGTCGCCGATCATATCATCGACCTGGGTCCCGAGGGCGGCGAAGCCGGTGGGGAGATTATCGCCGAGGGCACACCTGAAGATATCTGCGGAAACCCGAACTCGTACACAGGACAGTTCTTGCAGAAATATGTCCAAACTACCCACGACCAAGATTGTGTGTAACTATTGATGTTCACACAAATAGATTACGCTTGTCACTCCTTCGACAAGCTCAGGACAGGTCTGAGGGAGCGGTGTGTGCGACCGAAGAGTCTCTGCAGAGATGCTTCGCTGCGCTCAGGATGACAATCAAAAATTTATCAACATATATAAAGGCCAATAAAAAGGCGCGATTCCCTTAGGAAATGCGCCTTTTTTTCTTTGTCGGTTATTGGGTTTATTCTTCACTTCCTGCAACCCATTCCCACTCAGTTACCCGACCTGATTTGATTTCGACTACTTTATTATATAAACCTACTCCCGGTAAGATTACACTTATCTTGTATTCTCCAGGGCTGAGATTGCCAAGTGCAAAGGTTTCATTCCAGGGTGGCTGAAGCAATAGGTTTTCGTCTGCGTAAATTTTCAAATAATAGGGGTCCTGCTCTGCATCGCCAAAATACTGAAGCACAACTTGTTCCACAATTATTGGCATCTCATCTTGATCTAGAATTCGTCCGGCTAACGCACCCTGTTGAACAACATCTTCACTAAATTGGGCTAACCATAACTCAGGGTTGCGGGTGCTTCCATAAAGATTGTCGCCCAGGCGCACTTCGAAGTGCAGTTCGCTGCCTGAGGTATCGCCTGTTGAGCCGACCAGACCAATCTGGTCGCCAATGTTCACGAATTGTTCCAGTTCAACCTGGATTTCAGAGAGATGGCTGTACACCGTGAAAACGGGCTGATCAAATCCCGTCAGGTTGTGCTCAAGAATAACTACCAAACCATGGAATTCAGCATAAGGGCCATACTCTGCCTGATCGTCCTTTCCTGAGAATACCACATTTCCTGACGCAGCAGCCAACACAGGCGTCCCCGCAGAGTTAATGAAATCTACGCCATGCTGAACAACTTGACTGCTTTGGGGTTTACCATATCGTTCGGTAGCATCAATAGTGTTGCGTCCCTCAGATCCGATGGGCAGCGCTAACGGAAAAACCACCCTGGTTTCTATTGTTTCCGTTTGAATGAAATTCTCGAACTCGTTGATAATCTGGCTAGTAAAACTATCACCAAGCGTTGGCAACTCCCAGTCAATTGAGTCATAATAATATGGGCTAAAGAACTGGTTGATCTCTGGGGGTGCAAACTCAACAAAGGTTTGTTGAAAGACCTCTGTGAGATTATTTTCAGGAAAGATGCCAAACCCCCCGGTTGTGATCATCGAAGTCGTCACTGCAGTTGCCAGCAACGAGCGGATCAGCGCGCTCTTTTTCCTCCGGTTCCGGTTGTATCGAGAACTCAAACTTCCACTCCTTCTTCGAAGGCAAACACCGGAGCGACACCCACACTGATACCTTTTGCGCTGAGCGCCTCGACCAGCTGTAAGCGAAGATCGCTGGATTTATATACAGTATCCGGCCAGCGCTCTACATAAATCCAGACCTCATAGTAATCCGTACCTGCGCCAATGCCAGAATATAAGATTATCGGGTCGAAGCCTTCATCGGTGAGACGGGCATCGAAGTTAGCGGCAGTTTCTTCTAGAATCCCTATTACTTGCCCCCTGTCATGTTCTCCCTGTATGGGGATACGCACTTTGACGCGATATCCCGGGATGCGTGAGTGATTGATGAGTGTCGTTTCTATCGCTTCGGCATTTGGGATAATGATCTTTTCTTTATCGATAGTCACCAGGCTGGTAGAGTTCATATTGATTTCGGTGACTTTGCCAAAATATTCTCCCAAGGTGACATACTCCCCGATGCGATAATAGCGCAAGAACATCAGTTTGACCCCTGAAACCACGTCTGAAGCCAGACGTTCAGAGCCAATCGCGAATGCTCCGGTTACAGCAGTAACGATAACGACTAATGCCCCGGCGGTTCCTGTCAGATCGATGATGATCTTGCCTGTCAGCAGGAAAAGTCCCAAGCGGACGATTCCAGTCAGGAAGTCTATCCAGGTACTCTCGATAAATCTCGACAGCAAAACTTTTATCAAGCGGATCAACACCAATTCAGAGATGACATACCCAATAGCCGCAATAACCACGGCTAAACCTGCCATGCTCAAAAAATTCAAGATGGATGCAGTCAAAGTGGATTCCATAACGATATTCTCCTAAAACGTAATATATTGGATGTAAAAGGTCGTATTACTATATATTAGAAATGACAGGCTGTCAAGGAAAAGTAAGGGAAAGTTTGAAGTGTGAATAATTCTCCATCATGATGACAGCTGAACCCCATCGTCTAGCTCATTTGCTGCTCTGCTCAAAGATGTCGATAAAGCCATCTAGGAAAAACCTGCTACGGCAGGGATAGGGGAAATTATCCAGAATGAAAAGAGCCGGACGATGAAACCCGGCTCCTTCATTCACACGTTGTTATCGGTCTGGTCGCAGACCCGCTCGTGGCGCTGACCGTGTCACAGTCGGCACGGTCGTGAGGCCGGCCTGAGCTAAATAGCTTCTCTTTGTTCTGGCACTTTCGCTAAGACTATCACTGAAACCAAGAACAGTGCCGCGTAAATCCCAAAGATCAGCATATACCCCAGCCCAGGCAAATTAGGGTAGTTGGCAGTGAAGAAATCTGCGATTGGGCCGCCAATATAGGCACCCACAGCGCCAGCTCCTGCCCCAGCCAGATTGGAAATCCCAAGGAATTTACCAGCATCCTTCTTGGGGACAATATCCGTTCCCAAAGCCCAGTTGGTAGTGAAGAATATGCCAATACCAGCTCCGACAATACTGCCGCCAATCGTGATCACGGTCATGGTGGGTGCGAGCAGTAAGATTACTGTACCTGCGGTTGCCAAAATTCCACTAATGGCCACTAAAAGTTTTCGGCCAATCTTATCGGCTAACCAACCACTGGGAAGAGCGAAAACTAAAATCAATACGCCCACCACCAACTTAAGTTGAGATGCCGGTCCTGCAGCCGCATCCCCCTCAAAGCCCAGGCGTCCCTGAAGGAAATACACTGCAAAAGTCGACAAGTTATTTGCTCCCACCAAGAAGGCCAGCCGGTTGATCACCCACCAGGTAAAGGCAGGATTCTCGCTGGCTGCTTGACGTCCAATGCTGACCTGTACACTGCCATAAACTCCAAGGATAACGGCAAACATCATCCCGGCCAATCCTACCAAACCCATCACAATTAATTGCGTAGAGAGTGCGCTTGCTGAATCGATCAGTTTTCCTATAAATCTAACCACTTCACCAGAGAACAAGATAACCAGCAGGAATACCAGAGTCATGCCCACCAGCCGTCCAAAGGGTTTCCAATCCAGGGGTTCCAGTTTCTCAACCAAGGGTTTTTCGCGCACGAACATGGTGATCCCTGCCGTTAGTAACAAGATCAAAACCGCTACACCGATTCCGCCCCACATATTGCCATTGGCGATCATTGGTCCAATGGTCAGGGCGATGATGATAACGGGGAGTAATTCCAGAACAGCTTTGATCCCAGAAAAACGACCGCGGCGATCTTCGGGAACCAGATCGGGGATGAGGCCCTGTTGGGCGCCATGGGCTACATTGGATGCCACTTGCGAGAGCACCACTGTGGTGAAGAGGATCCAATAGGTTGGAGATGCGCCCATAGCAATCAGTATTATTCCATTGAACAGTGACCCAATCAGGATATAGGGTCGCCGTTTACCCCATTTGGCCATGCTGCGATCTGAGAGCATCCCAGCCAGGGCTTGCACTAGTAAGGCAATCATCAAAGAGTACAGGCGCATATTGCCATAGTAGGTGCCCTGCTGTTCAGGACTAATGAAGCGCTGAACTAATAAGGGTTGGATGAGTCCGTTGGCTTGGGATACAGCAGTCAGACCCAGCCAATAGATGTTGATGGTGATGTAGTCATACCACTGCTGACGTTTCATGGGGTTCCTCTTGGGGGATCATCGTAGGCTTACTTTTAAAAAATAACACTCGAACTACTAGATGGTTTTGGATTTTGACATCCTTCGACTCGACCGTTGGTCGTCCACTGCGCTCCGCTCCTGAAGCTTATTATTAATGGTCACGTGGTGATATTTGAAAAGATTCGTCCCCCGCCAACAAACCTTCCAAAGGCTCAGCATCCAAGGCCATCACGCGGCTGTTGGCAAAGAAAGCAAAATCGAAATCCGTGGGATCACCAGCTTTCATGCCTGGGATGGGCATCAGCCGGGCGGTGAGGGGTTTATTCAGGCGTTGAGCCATAGCAGCCAAATCAAGCAGGATGGCAGCGATCTGCTCGGGGGTGGTATCCCCAGGGAGAGGTATCGTATCCAACCCCGTTCCGCAGACAGCAGAATAGAGCAGCATATCTTTGACCGTCAGATGGCCTTGCGCAGCGCGAGCAGCCAGGGTTGAATCTTCTAATACTGGCAACATTAACCCGCTGAAACCCACGTGAGGAAATTCGGCTTTGTCAATGGTCTCGGTGATCAGGGCCGCCGCGGCCAGGGAGCCGTGCATCCCAACTGCTGGGACTCCCAGTCGTTCGAAAGCTGTACCCAGGGAAAGAGCTTCTTCTGGAAACGGGGCCAAGGAGAAATCGATGCCCTTGAACACAGGGGCTGGACCGTCGGCACGAAAACGTCTCATTAAATCAGCTGCGACAATGGTAAGTTTTTGAGCATGAGTTTCGATGACTTCTGTCAGACGCTGGCGCGCATCTGCCAAGCTCTTTGCTTCGCTAAAGGCTTCGACAGCCAAATCTGCGGCCTCCGTTGCGATGGCGAAAGAGGGTGCCCCTCCGCCGTGGTAAGCTGCTGGGAAAAATGGCGCGCCAGGGCCAACATTGGCCAAGGCTGCGAAGTAGAGATTGGCAAATCCTTTGGGGTCGGCTGGACCTAAACGATGGATGATTTCTGCACAAGCGCGCACCGCAGGTAATGAAATTCCATTTTCAGCAGTGCTCATCACCCCTGAAGCAAATATGTTCTCTGTGGCAGCTAAGATTTCGGGAACGGCAGCATAGCTTTTGAGAAATTCGGGTAGCGCGGGTCCAATGGCAATATAGTCAAACCCCAAGGATGAAGCAGTTTTTTCTATTTGCTGCGCGAATTCGACAACTTCAGAAGTGAAATTCACTGTTCCCTGTGAAAACAGATTCGGAAAAGGCTTTGTCGCCAAACGGACGGTTTGCACTTCATACCCAACGGATTCATAGGCTGAGCGTGCGCTTGTAATGAATTCCCCCGCTTGCTGAAGAACAACATCATCCAAAGGCCATTGGGGATCGCAAAAATAAGATATAGAGCGTATTTTCATGGTTTAGTGGTAAGTGGATAGTGGATTGTGGTTAGTGCTAATTTCTGATTACTGAATACTGTTCACTGGTTACTGTTTTCATCACGAATGATCTGCCGCAACTTATCAATCGGCTGCATCTGACCGGCATCGTCTTCGAAATACCAATGCTCCCAACCGTTGCAGGGGCTGCCGCCCATCAGGAATTTGCCCGTTTGATGGATTGAGCCTTCAAATACTTCATATCTCAGATGACCATTAGGTTTAATATGCGCCCTGATAGCCGGATTTTGGCGGAAATAGAGAATCTGACCAGGGGTAAGCAGGCCGCGCTCTAGTAGATGCACAAATGGCACGCGTGGCGCACGACGTTTGCGGTCGCTGACATCGAAGATGTCATCGTGGAATAGCTCCGGCGTGATGGCATCGATGCGCTTTTGGGCCACATCAATATATTTTTGCTCTCGTTCGATCCCGATCCAGTGACGGTGCAGTTTCTTGGCTACTGCACCCGTAGTGCCGGTGCCAAAGAAGGGGTCTAACACCACATCCCCAGGGTCACTGGAAGCCAAGATAACCCGATAGAGTAATGCTTCTGGTTTTTGTGTAGAATGGGCCTTTTCCCCCTCTATTCGAATGCGCTCCGTTCCAGAACAGATAGGCAAAAGCCAATCGCTGCGCATTTGTTTATCATCGTTGAAACGCTTCATGGCGTGATAGTTGAAGCGATACTTAGCCCCTTCTTGTTTGCTGACCCAAATCAGGGATTCGTGCGCATTAGTGAAACGCACCCCCCGGAAATTGGGCATGGGGTTGGTCTTGACCCAGATAACATCGTTGAGAATCCAAAATCCCAAATCTTGTATTATCGTGCCTACGCGGTAAATATTATGATACGAACCAATCACCCATAAAGTACCATCATCTTTGAGCACCCGGCGACAAGCGTAAAGCCACGCTCGTGTAAATTCATCATAGGCTGGAAATCCGTCAAATTGATCCCACTGATCTGAGACGGCATCCACACGGGTCATATTCGGACGCCACAAATCTCCCGATAACTGCAAATTATAGGGCGGGTCGGCAAAGATCAAATCAACTGAATTTTTTGGTAAAGCATTGAGAATTTCAATGCAATTGCCGGGAAGGATAGTATCGAGAGGCAGGGTCATGGTTTGGATATTAGATATTGGATATTTGAAATCGGATATTTGAGATTGGAGAGCATAAGTTTCTGACCACTGTTCACTGTTCACTGTCTACTGGTACGTGGCGTTGCCTGACAATCTCAAACATCAAGATCGCTCCTGCAGCCGAGGCATTGAGCGACTCGATGCCACCGGGCATGGGGATAGTGAGCGTATGATCCGCTAAACTGCGCGCTTCGGGACCAGCACCATCAGCCTCACCACCGATGATCAAAGCTATGGGTCCAGTCAAATCGGTCTGTGAATAGATGTGCATTCCAGCAGCATCCGACAGGAAAACCTGTAAAGGTTTGATTATCTCTCGAACTTCATCCCATGCTCCAGTTTGGATTGCTAATTGGAAATGAGATCCCATCCCTGCCCGCAAAACCTTGGGAGCGTAGGGGTCTACATTTCCGGGAGGCAGCAGAACTGTATCCGCTTCGGCAGCCATGGCCGTCCGCAAAAGCGTGCCCATATTTCCAGGATCACGTACATTATCAAGTAGCAGCACAAAGTTCAAATCTTTGGGAGGAGAAACTTGATCTATAGGCAGCACCGCCAACAATCCTTGGGGGGTTTGCGTATCGCTGATAGCACGCATTACGTCTGTGCTGACCAGAACCGCCTCGGCATTTTTCTGCCGATAAGCATCAACTATTCCCAAGCCACGCGCGTTGAGATCGTCCGTGTAGAAGATGAGTTGTGCTTCCCAATCCGATTTCAGCGCCTCTTCAACCAGGCGAACGCCTTCCACGACGAAAGCCTGAGCCTCACGTCGGTTTCGGGAGCGAGCCTGCAATGCTTTGACATGTTTGACTTTGGCATTGCTAGTAGATGTCAGCATAAGTGCAAGGTAACCTCGTTACTCCTGGGCCAACGAATCCCAAACTTGGATAAAAGAATCGACTGTGGATTGATCAAAAAGCACTAAACGAACAAGAGAGAGACTAGAATTATGATAATCGTTGAAATATTCAGCAACGGTTTTGAATATGATTTCTGCTGCGCGTGTTTTTGGAAATCCAAAGATCCCAGTAGAGATCGCTGGGAGAGCAATGGAATCTAAATTTAGTTCATTAGCACGACACAGAGAGCCAGATACCGCAGCTGCCAGTTTGGCATCTTCATCCCCTACACCCCACACCGGTCCAACAGCATGGATTACATAACGGCATGGCAGATCACCCCCGGAGGTATAGGCGGGTTTAGCATGAGCTACGGGGCCATGATCCCGCACCCACTGATCAGATTCAACTTGAATACCATGACCACCACACCGCACAATAATCCCTGCAACACCACCACCATGTTGCAACTGTGAGTTGGCGGGATTGACAATCGCATCCACATCTTGCTGGGTAATATCACCCTGGATAATTTGAAATTTCTGCCCATCGGAGAAAGTTTGCTCACGCATAACAAAATGATTGTAGCACCCCCAGAATCCGGCGTCAACGCGATTTAAACAAAAACCCGGTTTCGATTTGAAACCGGGTTTCCAAAATATCAACTGTGCGATATTAGACGGCCGCTTTGGCCTGTTCGACGACGGCGGTGAATGCCTCGGGATCGCGTACTGCCAAATCGGCAAGCATCTTACGGTTGATCTTGATATCCGCTATTTTCATCGCATGGATGAAGCGGCTGTAAGGCATACCATTACGGCGGGCAGCCGCGTTGATGCGAGCAATCCATAGGCGGCGCAGATCGCGTTTGCGATTGCGGCGATCACGATAAGCGTACCACAAGCTTTTCAGGCGGGCCTCGTTGGCGCGTCGATAAAGCTTGCTGCGAGTACCAAATTGACCTTTGGTAATCTTGAGTACTTTCTTATGTCGTCTTCGTCGAGTATATCCAGTTTTTACACGAGCCATGTTATCTCTCCTGCGTACCCCTGGGCGTCGGCAACCAAAAGCAAGGGTTGCCCGTTATGTACACCCAGTAGTCGCGTACTAAAGGGTTATTTATTCGTTTGACCAGTTCGAGCGTTCGGGTTGGCTTTGTACTTGCCCATATAGGGAGCCAAACGGCGCACAGTCTGGGAAATTTTCTTACTTTCCACAGGCTGCATACGAGTGAATTCTCTCTTCGTGCGTTTGGATCGACGTCGGCGCAGGTGGCTCTTGCCGCCTTTGGTGCGCACAACTTTCCCAGTACCAGTTACCCGGAAACGTTTCGCGGTAGCTTTGTGGGTCTTCAATTTATATTTCTTGACCTTTTTCTTCTTTGCCACAACTAAACTCCTTCACAAAAACACCGCGGTTCAGGCATATTCTTGCCGTCCTTATCCGCGGGGGATTTGTTTTTTCCTATCCTGTTACAGAATAGGTCATTCACAAATATTTTTGCTAGCTTTCTCGTAATTCCGTAAGGGGAGCTATTTGTCTCCCTTATCTGGGGCCAAGATCATAAGCATGGAGCGGCCTTCTCGGGAAGGTTGATACTCTACGATGCTCACATCTTGAAGCCGTTCCGCAAAATCCCTTAGCACTCCCAAAGCAATCTCGGGGTAATGCATTTCCCTGCCTCGAAATTGAATGCGAACTTTGACCTTATTGCCTTTTGTCAGCCAGCGACGGGCATCATCTGCTTTAAAGACTATGTGGCCCTCACTGGTTTTGGGTCGTAGGCGAACCTCTTTGACCTCAATCTTGGTTTGAGCCCTGCGAGCTTCGCGTTCTTTCTTTTTTCTCTGGTAGATGAATTTACCTAAATCCATCACCCGGCAAACGGGCGGTTCAGCATTGGGGGCGACTTCAACCAGATCCAGGCTTGCTTCCTCTGCTATTCTTCTAGCATCCTCAATTGAAACAACACCATGGTTCTCACCTTCAGCCCCAATCAAGCGGACCTCACGAGAACGGATGCGGTCATTGGCACGGTAATTTGGATTGCTTATTGCTTTCTCCTCTTTCTCGCTGTTACGAGAGCGTTGCAACGTGTATAAAGACGGGCTGGATAATACCATAAAGCAGAGAGAATCGTCAACATTCCGAGGCCGTATTGACTGACTGTTGAACCATCTTTCCAAATTTCACATCGCTCCATTTAGAGCTAATATGCCTAGAATATTTCTTAGAAGTCAATACGGCTTAGTCTGGACGCGTCTGAATTGGCATCATAAAAACCGGTTTAGTAGTGTTCTCAACAATGCGCTGAGCCTCACTACCCAACATGAAAAGATCAATACCGCCGCGACCACGCGAGGTGTTCATGATCAGATCCACATCCTCTTCTTCGGCCACATTGACAATTGTGCGCGCTGGCAGCGATCCAGTAACCATTGTTCGCACTCGGATGCCATCTGAACGCAATGAACGCGCCACAGCTTCGAGGAAATTGCTCATATTGGCTTCGGCATTACTGCGAATCACGTTGACCACCTCAGATGGAGCAAGATAATCCTCGGGTTCAGGAACAGCAGGAACGGATAACAGGATCAACTCCGAGCCAAAGGTTTGAGCCAGAACACGCGCATAGGGTAGTACCCTCTCTGAGTAGATGGATCCATCCAAAGCTACGAGAATGCGGTCCAACTTGGGCTGAGTTGTATCTCCATTATCTGCGACTTGGATCAAGACAACCGGCTGGTTGATCTTTTGAACCAACTTACGTGAGACTCCACCACTGATCCAATGTTTTTTACCAGATTTTCCTCTGGTTGTGGTGATCACCAAATCTACGTTTCGTTCTGCTACCAATGCTTGGGTGGCATCAGTAATATCTCCTGGGCGAATAGCATAATCGACATCAATGCCTTTTGCTCGGGTTGCATCGGAAACAGAAGTGAGATATGCCTGACGGGCTTGCTGTAAATACTCGAATTGTTCCTGTAACGCGGAAGTATGATTTTTGATCGAAGACAAAATCGTCAGATGGGCGTTTGTTTTCTTAGAGATCATCGTTGCCCAGGGTAAAGCCCCTTCAGCATAGGAGGAAGCATCTAAAAGAACAGCCACATTCTTAATTTCGACTTGTTTCTCACGCCACTTACTCTGCTGAATGGGCGCAGGTTCCCAGCGCAGGTCTTCTGGTTTTTCTGCCTTGCCCGTTACTCTCCCTGTAGCGGGGCCCATCTGACCAAAGCCAAAACCAGCGAGTTGAGCCGCATTCAAACGACCCAAATAATCCATCGCAGCGGTTGGTGCACCCAGACGGGCACGCGAGTAGGTAAAAAGCACATAAAGGAGAGGAACGAACAAGAAATAGGTCCAGGCTCCTTCGGTAAATCGCTCCACGAAGATCACCCCAGTGGCGCCAGTGGTCAGGATCGCAGCGACGACTGTTCCAATGATCAATGCTAATCTTCCAAGACTGAATTTATCTCTTACTTCTCGGAACAACCGTTTGGCAACAGCCCATCCCGTCATACTCAACAAGACAAATACACCAGCCGCATATATCGCCAAGTAGGTTTCTTCGTTAGTACCAAACAACAAGAAACAAATCGCTACAATCACAACCTGGATCCAAACCGGTTTATCGGCAACCTGGAATTGGTTGCGCTGCCCCAAAAATGGTGGCACATAGCGCCGCTCCGACAAACCTAAGGCTAAATTCTGTAATCCTTGCGCTGCGGCAGCCGATGCTGACATCAGAACCGCAATGCCTACCAATGTTCCTAAATAGGGTAACGGAGCAGGCAAGAGCTTATCCATGGTTTGCGTGAAGACAGAAACGTGCTCTAGTTCGGGATTAGAAAGCTTGAAAATGGCAGGCCCGACGATCAACATCGTGGCAGATGTTGTACCCATGATGATCAACAAAGAATTAAAGGCGCTCTTGCTCTTCTTTTTGGCGTCCCCATCAAATGCTGCCACCATATTAGCAAAAACTTCGATACCGGTCATCACTGCTAGGATTCGAACGTAACCACCCAAGGTAAAACCGAGATTTTCGAATGTGAAAGCCTGGATATTGAAATCTGGCAAATTAAATCCATACTGAATTATCGTGGAAATAATCATTGCCCACAAAAGAAATAATACACCTAAGGTTGCCGGTCCAAAGGCGCGCGCCGCCATTTTGGGTCCTCGATTGACCAACCACCCTGTTAAAACGCTCAATGCAATAGCTATCAAGGTGCGGTATTGCAGGTTAAATATCAGCGTATTGTTCAATACCGGAATGCGGTCGGCGATAAAGGTGACCATGGCCGCCATGCTGACCAGGAAGGTCAGGGTATATTCTACAAAAGTAATCGCTGCGTTGGTCTTTGCAGCCCAACCGCCAAACTCTTCCTCGCTGAGACCACTACCACCGCTGCCATCTGTGATCCATTGCATCACGAGGCGATACATTGCTGAGACAACTGCAACGGTCACCACGACCATCCATACAGAAGCACCAAACGTGATCTGTGCCACACCTGCTACAACGATCAATCTCAAAAATGGACCAAACACATACAATGGCGAAGTTGCAGGATCACCGCCGCCTGCCAAGGCGCCTTCAAAGGCATTTTTGAGTTTATGGGATACGTGCGCCATAATAATTCCTTTCGTACTCACACAACAAAAGCTCCCCCAAAAGGGGAGCCAAACCAGCGGATTATATCCGATTTTATGGCTCTGGTATATATTGTAGCATTCAAATTTACAGAAGTGAAAGCCTTATCTATCCCACTCGTACATACGATGTTTTCTTGTCCCCAAAGACCCCCATCACTAGATGATATACTGCGTATAGCTCCAATGCAAATGGCAGATACCCTCCATAGCCTAAGAGCGGCATCTCAAAGATATGCCAAAAATCCACAATAGGTACAGTATAAATCCACTTGGGGTACGAATAATAATTCCAGAATTCCCAAAAGAAGGCTGTGATCAAAACCCCAACCCACAAAGCGATGACCGGTCGCCAATCCCGGTCTTGCGTGCGCATTACCAGATTTCGGTTTCCCAGCCAAACGTTGATGGGTTCCATAATGAAATAAATGCTCAACCAGATAAAGGGGAAGAAATAGCGCGGCCAAATTAACATCAACACAAGCATAATCCAACCCGTAACAAAGAAACCCACCGTGGAATTTCTGTCTGTGGCAATCTTCGGACCCCAACTTAGACGCTGTACCGAACCAAAGCCACTGACCAACTCCGCAGTTCCAAAAACCGCTGGAATTACGGTCGAAAAGGCCACTGTCGCAAGCAGAAAATATTCAAGATTAGTGAACAGTTCGCGGCCGTCATAGAACCAATTACCCAGCCGCCAGTTGAGCACTTCAAACAACCACCACACGGGCGCGGAGACCATAAATAAGCCAATGTATTTGCGCCAGCTTCGCGTTAGCAGAGATGTCCCCGAACGTCTAAACACTAACCCATCGATCAGCAGGCAATATCCCAACCACAAAGGAAAGAATCCCCAATGCGTGCGTGCGCCAGCCAGGAGCCAGTTGAGAGGCCAGAAGACAAAGATTAAAAGAAGGCCGATCCAGCCATGTAAGGGAAAGAAGCGAGAAAACATGGGAGATTAATTGTGAATAATGAATAGTGAATTGTGAATTATGAATTTGCCATTCAGCGTTCACATTTCACCCTTCGACAAGCTCAGGGCAAGTAATTCACCGTTATCTAGGGAATTTCGTAGAGTTCGACCAGCACGCCGAAGGCTGCCTTGGGGTGAATGAAGGCGTATTTTTTGCCACCAACACCGATCAGAGGCTCCTCATGAATGAGCTTCACGTCTTTTTCCTTGAGTTGCGCTAACATACCCTCAATATCATCAACTTCCAGGCAAATATGGTGCATCCCTGGGCCGCGTTTCTCAAGATATTTGGCAATGCCTGAATCATCGGAAGTAGGCTGCACTAACTCAACTTCCACATCCCCCACAGGCAGGAAGGCAATGGCAGACTTTTCTTTGGGAACATCTTCGATGTGTTCGAGTTCTAAACCCAGCGCGTCGCGCCAAAACTTTAAGCCTGCATCGATATCGCCAACAACTAAGGCAACATGGTCAACTTTCTTGATCTTGGCCATTCGTATTCTCCTTGAAACTCGGCAGGTATTTCAATAGTACATGACGTGCCAGGAACCCCGTCCCGATAATCAATGCAACAGCAACGATCGTATATATTGTAAATTGGTATAGCATCCCAGGAAAGGGGAAGAGGGTGATCTTCACTATTCTCCAGATAGACAGCCAGGTCAAACGGTATACAGGATTGGGAATCACAGCTGCCCAAGAGGCTGGCACGGCCGGAATATTGCTCCAAACCAGGAACACACATACTGAAACGATCCAATTACGTCGGCTCATAATCCCGTCGGCTGATATTCTCCCCACACCCCGCGCAGCACGTTGCAGATCTCACCCAAGGTCAGATCGTTTTCAACGCATTCAACAAAGAGGGGTAGCAAATTCTCATCACGTTCGGCGGCCTTTTCTAATTGTGCCTGTAACTCATGCACACGCTGCGTATCGCGTTCCGAACGCAGCGTTGCCAAACGCTCACACTGACCAACTTCAATAGACGGGTCAACAGATAGGCGCTCTAATTCAATATCTTCCTGGACTTCAAACTGATTGACACCCACAACAATCTGATCCTGACTTTCGACTGCCTGCTGATATTGGTAGGCGGCATCCTGGATTTGACTCTGGATATAACCTTGCTCAATGGCAGCTAGGGCGCCGCCCAAATCATCGATCTTTTGGATATATTCTAAAGCCTGGTTCTCGATTTCATCAGTCAGATGTTCAATGAGATAAGATCCAGCCAAGGGGTCGATGCTGTCAGCCACACCGGATTCATGGGCAATAACTTGCTGGGTGCGCAAGGCTACACGCACAGATTTTTCCGTCGGCAGCCACAGGGCCTCATCCATGCTGTTGGTGTGCAAGGATTGGGTCCCGCCGAAAACTGCCGAGAGCGCCTGTAACGCCACTCGCACAACATTGTTCTCAGGCTGCTGCGCAGTGAGTGTCGAGCCGGCGGTCTGGGTATGGAATCGGAGAGTCCACGATTTGGGGTTCTCGGCACCAAAGCGTTCGCGCATAATCACCGCCCAAAGTCGACGGGCAGCACGGTATTTAGCAACTTCCTCCAGAAAGTTATTATGCGCGTTAAAGAAGAACGATAGCTGACGGGCGAATTTATCCACATCCAGGCCAGCATCGATAGCTGCTTGCACATAAGCGATGCCATCGGCCAGCGTAAAGGCCACCTCTTGAACTGCTGTAGAACCGGCCTCACGGATGTGATACCCCGAAATGCTGATCGTATTCCAGCGCGGCACTTCTGTCTGGCAATATTGGAAGACATCGGTGATCAAACGCATGGATGGCTGGGGGGGGAAGATATAGGTTCCACGGGCGATATACTCTTTGAGAATGTCGTTTTGGATGGTACCGCGCAATTTACTGGGTTCTACGCCCTGACGTTTGGCTACTGCGATATACATTGCTAACAAGATTGCCGCCGGGGCGTTAATGGTCATGCTAGTCGAGACTCGGTCTAAGGGAATCTCTTTGAAGAGGGTTTCCATATCCTGCAGCGATGAGATTGAAACGCCGACCTTGCCCACCTCGCCCGAGGCAATGGGGTCATCGGCATCGTAGCCAATCTGCGTTGGTAAATCGAAGGCAACAGAAAGGCCAGTCTGGCCCTGATCCAGCAAATAGCGATAGCGGGCGTTGGACTCCTCGGCCGAAGCATAACCGGCGTACTGACGCATGGTCCAGAAACGGCCGCGGTACATAGTAGGTTGCACGCCGCGAGTGAAAGGATATTCCCCAGGAAAACCTAGTTTTTCGGCATAGTTTGGATCATCGTCTGGAGGCAGCATCAGCCTCTCGAGCGGAATCCCCGATAAAGTCTGGAATTCGTCTTTCCGCTCTGGGAACCGGTCCGTCACCGGGCGCAGGGTTTCTTCTTCCCAACGTTTTCGCTCATTCTTAAGTGTCATCGATCACCTCTCCGAAACGTATTCCCACAAAGTATACTCCAAGCTGTTGCCCGCCTGAAAGGCGATTAATCGTCAATCGAATTGACAAAGCGCATAGGTTCTATAGGAATTGCCGTGAGAGACCTCACATTTGGGGGTAGGGAGCGTGCGGAACACGCCGCCTACCCCCAAATGTGGCCCCTTACCACGGCGATTCCTAGAGACCCAGCGCATATCCTGTCTAAGGCCAAAACATTCATGATAAACTTACTCCAAAATATAGCGCCAATGTTCATACATTGGCGTGGCGATCAGGTGTTTGGATTTCACCTGCTTGCGCAGGAGATCCTATGCGTATTTTGACAGTAGATGTTGGCACAGGCACACAAGATATTTACCTATACGATTCTCGGATTGATCTTGAAAATGGTTTTAAACTGGTAGTTCCTTCGCCAACAATGATGGTCCACAAACGATTGAAGGAAGCCACTCACAAAGGCGAAGCCATCGCGCTTACTGGGGTGACCATGGGCGGCGGTCCCAGCCATTGGGCGGCGCGCGATCACGCCAAGGCTGGTTTCCCCGTTTACGCTACAGCAGAGGCCGCACGCACTTTCGATGACGATCTGAGCAAAGTGGAAGCTGATGGCATCAAGGTAATCAGCGAGGACGAAATCGCATCTCTGCCAGATTCTGTGACCAGATTGGAACTTCGGGATTTCGATTTTTCAGCCATCGGGCGCTCTTTCAATGAATTCGGCGTTAGCCTGGATGAACTGGATGCCGTGGCGGTGGCAGTTTTCGATCATGGCGCTGCACCCCCTGATGTTTCTGATCGTCAGTTTCGTTTTGATTATCTAGATGAACATATCAAAGCCAAAAACCGCCTTTCGGCTTTTGCATTCAAAGCGAATAATGTCCCAGCGATTATGACTCGCCTGCAGGCTGTGGTGGATTCAGCTAGTGATGTGGATGCTCCTTTAGTGGTGATGGATACTGCTCCTGCAGCAGTATTAGGTGCCACTTTGGACCCCGAGGTTAAGTCTCGCTCCCGAGCATTGATCGCCAATGTGGGTAATTTTCACACGCTGTCATTTCGCCTGGGCCCCAAAGGCATCGAAGGAGTTTTTGAACACCACACAGGCCTAATCGATCTCCCCAAGTTGGAAGGATTGCTCAAAGCCCTGGCCGATGGCAGTCTGGAACACGAGGATGTCTTCGGCGATCACGGGCACGGAGCATTAATTTATGAAGATAAACCCCTCACTTTAGGAGAGGGAGATTTTGATGTGGTCGTGACCGGGCCGCGCAGGAGCATGTTTCACTTGACGGAAGACAGAAGACAGAAGACCCAAAGCCCGTCCCCTGTTCCCCGTCCTCCGTCTCGCTTGCGTCCCTACTTCCCTGCGCCCTTTGGCGATATGATGATCGCGGGCTGCTTTGGTCTTTTGGCTGCTGTCGCCGATGTACTGCCAGATCTGAGTGATCCCATCCGCGAATCGCTCGCGGGAGATGGCGGCAGCGGCACCCCGCCCTGGGAGATTGCCTGAAATTATTTTGGACACGGATTTCACGGATAATCTGGATAATAAATTTGCCTAATTCAGACCAATCCTTTTCTTGAATTATTACTATTGATGTTCACATAAATTGATTACGCTTGTCACTCTGAGGGAGCGGTGTTTGCGACCGAAGAGTCTCTGCAGAGATGCTTCGCTGTGCTCAGCATGACAATCAAAAGTTTATCAAAATATGTAAAGGTCAATAATGACTTTAGTAAACGGAGAAGCATATGTGGACAAATTTGACCTCCTGGCTACACAAAAATTCCCCCGGCTGGGTAGCAATCGTTGGGCTGGTGATTTTCGTGCTCTTCACCGCTCTAGTGCTACCCCAACAGTCTGCCCAGGCCGAAGCCAACAGCGGCGGCGCTGACACACCAGATCTGTCGTTCTATTATTCCCCCCAAGAACTCTACCAGATGGCAGAAGCCTACGGCGAGGCAGGACGCCAGGAATATATCAGGGTGCGCTTCACCTTTGATCTGTTCTGGCCGATTGTATATACCTTGTTCCTGGTGACTTCGATAAGTTGGCTGTCCAGGAAAGGTTTTTCACCTGACAGCATCTGGCAGCGCGCCAACCTGGTACCCGTTTGGGCGATGATCCTGGATTATTTGGAGAATATCTCTACTTCCCTGGTGATGTTCCGCTATCCTGCCCGTACCCCAGCAGTCGACTTCCTGGCTCCTATCTTCACCAGTATCAAATGGATCTTGGTTGGAGGAAGTTTTGTACTCTTGTTGATTGGAATAGTTGCAGGGCTTCTAACCTGGCTCAAGAAACGAAATTCTAAGTAAAAACCATCCATAAAAGTTGACACGCATTCCCATCGCGGTATAATTCCCGATCACGCGACAAAAATAGAAAAACAAGTTTTCCAATTTTTGTTAAGGCATTTTTTTTACAAATTACCCGGCCCCGTAGCTCAATTTGGCAGAGCAGTTGACTCTTAATCAATTGGTTGAAGGTTCGAGTCCTTCCGGGGTCACAACTCGAGCCGCTCGATGATGTAGATCGGTTTTTGTCGTCAATTAGGTTTGATTCTCGAGAGAAATTAAAAGATTTCCCATTGGAGTAGGGGATTTGCCTCTTCTTTTTTACCAAAAGTGGTTCGAGTCCGCTTTCTAGTTTCATTCACTTTTAAGGGAATTGTTTCTAGTCCAATACCCATTTTTGCTATTTTTAAACATTATTAGGGTTCGATTCCCCGTGGGGCATCCGAATTAGATATAATTTCTCCGATTTATTCTATGGATGAGTTTTTGTCTTTAATTCAATTTGAACAACGGGGGAAGTTATAAGAGTTACCATTAGAGATAGAAAGAACAGAATAAGTTCGAGTCCGGATAGGGGCTTTTTTCAATTTTAAGGTCGTTGGTTCGAGCCCAAGCTATTGTCGCTATAGTTTAGGAAATGGGGACAAACTGATACAGATTTCTTTTTTGAGCCTACAACCTAGCGATCGCTCAAATCGATTCCTTGGAGATTACCGGGGTGTATTGTGTCTATTCTATCTATTGGTTCCATCTACAAACCAAGCGGGGATGATAGAATACCTTGCATGTCGAAAAAAATATTGATTGTTGAAGACGAGCCTGCTTTGCAAGAAACGCTTAGCTATAACTTGAAGCGTGAGGGGTATCAGGTTGCAGTTGTAGGGGATGGTATCAAAGGCCTCGCTGTTGCCCAGGAAATGGAGCCTGACTTGATTGTGTTAGATCTGATGCTTCCGGGTATGGATGGCCTTGAAATTACTCGCACTCTGCGGCAAAAAATGAATATCCCTATCATCATGTTAACAGCTCGCGATGCTGAAATTGATCGCGTAATTGGCTTAGAGATTGGCGCAGATGATTACTTATCGAAACCTTTTTCCATGCGCGAACTTTTGGCCCGGATTAAGGCGCAGTTGCGCCGGGACCGGTTGATCCGTGATGAAGTTTTGAGAAAGAAGTCGCCATCGAGTGTAGAGTTATCCTTCGGGAATCTCAGTATCAACCTTGCTCGCCGCGAGGCATCCATAAACGGGGATGTGATTTCCCTCAAGCCAAAAGAGCATGATCTGCTCCAATACTTATTAGAACATCAAGGACAGGTGCTTTCGCGCGAGCAAATTTTGGAGCAAGTCTGGGGTTGGGATTTTGGCGGCGGCAGCCGTACGGTGGATGTGCATATTCGCTGGCTGCGGGAAAAAATTGAGCCAGACCCTGCGTCACCCAGCCGCATTATCACCGTTCGTGGGTCAGGTTATCGCTTTGAAGGCTAGCGTGGGAGTTTAGCATTTTAATGTTTTCAAGCATCCGGTGGCGCATTATCTTCCCATACACGCTGTTAATTCTACTAAGTGTGGCTGGGATGGGATTTTATCTAAATAATTTCCTTTATCAAGCCCAATTGCAGGTACTAAAAGATCGGCTCAGGGATGATGCCCTGCTGATTGGCGATTCGCTGCTGGAGAGTTTCAACGATAGGAGTTCCTGGGAAGATGATAATGTAGATGTTGGTCATTGGGCAGACCTGATTGGCGGGCGCGTTACTATCATTGCTGCTGACGGCACGGTATTGGGGGAATCGCATCAAGATTTCACACAGATGGAAAACCACATAAACCGCCTGGAAATTCAAGATGCGCTGAAGTACGGTTTTGGCAGCCAAATTCGATATAGTCAGACCGTGAAATACGATATGCTCTATGTCGCTCTCCCGATCAAGCAAGTTGGGAATATAATCGGATTTGTTCGAGTATCCTTGCCTTTGGACGAAATTGAGGCTCGCCAGGCGCAGTCACGCACAACGGTTTTGGTAACAATGTTGGTTGCTGCCAGCTTGGGAGTATTGCTATCCGTCTTTATTGCGCTACGAGTGACGCGCCCCATGCAATGGCTTACCCAAGAAGCCAGGCAGATGACACAGGGGAAAATGCTCCGGCAGATTCAATCTTCTCGCCGGGATGAAGTCGGTCAACTCACCAAGGCTTTCAATGCCTTGGTGGAAAAATTACATTCTCAGATTCGCGCTTTACAGTCGGAACAAGGCAAGTTGACGTCCGTGTTGGCACAAATGACAGATGGAGTTATTATCGTAGACGGCGGCGGACAAATTATTCTCATCAATGAAGCCGCGGCGCGGATGTTCAATACCCAGTCGGAATCTGCTATTGAGCGTTCTGTCGCTCAGGTATTGCGTCACCACCAATGGATTGAACTTTGGGAAAGGTGCCGCGAAACGGGGGTCGAGCAATCCAGCACGCTGGAATTACCTCGCCAGGATGTATTTGTGCAGGGGGTCGTACTCCCTTTGGGGGAGGCTTTACCCGAACATATTTTGATGCTTTTTCAAGACCTGACGCGCATCCGCCGTCTGGAAACCGTGCGCCGCGATTTTATCAGCAATATATCCCATGAATTGCGCACTCCGTTGGCTTCGTTGAAAGCCCTGGTCGAAACACTTCGTTCCGGGGCAATGGACGATCCTCCCGCTGCGAAACGGTTTTTGTATCACATGGAAACCGAGGTAGATGCCCTAACTCACATGGTTTCGGAATTGCTGGAGTTGACGCGTATTGAGTCCGGTCAAGTCCCCTTGAAGTTGAAGGCTGTATCCCCCCGAAAATTGCTGGCGAAGGCACAGGAGCGTCTCAGTGTTCAGGCAGAACGTAATAAAATAACCATTTCCCTAGATTGCCCCAAAAAAATGCCGCGCGTACGCGTGGATAAACCGCGCTTGGGGCAGGTGTTGATGAATTTGTTACACAATGCGATCAAATTTACTCCTACGGGCGGTAGTATCACTCTAAGCGCCCGATCCCAGGGGAATACTATTCTGTTCTGCGTACAAGATACTGGCAAAGGGATCCCGGCAGATGATTTGATCCGGGTTTTCGAACGTTTTTATAAATCCGACCCGGCCCGCTCAACCGGCGGTACCGGACTTGGTTTGGCGGTTGCCCGGCATTTAATTGAAGCGCATGGCGGCAAGATTTGGGTTGAAAGTGTGGAGAGGAATGGCAGTGCGTTTTACTTCACCATCCCCATTACGCAAAGCCCTGGCCAATAATCATTTTCTCAATTTACATCTTCTAGTAATCTCCCGACTTTATCGTCAGGGAGATTTTTTGTTAACCAGTTGTTTACAAACTCTTGACGCAATGTTAACAGTAGAGGACATTGGCGTTAAACATCGCACACTAAACTATGGGCATCAATTAGATAATCACTCTTTTCAAGGAGAATAAGAAATATGCAACATCAATTTATCAGAATATTTTCCCTGCTTCTTTTGGCAGCCGCCTTGCTCACCGCTTGCGGCCCAAAAGAAGCTGTTGCCTCGCCTCAGGCTGAAGCCACAGCAGCTCCTCAAACTGTAGGCTCCGCGGAAGCAGCGGAAGAAGAAACCATGTCCGAAGGCATGATTCTCCCCGCGGTGAATCCGTTGGAGATTCAAGGTGATGTCATTTCTGCTGGCAGTTCAACGGTTTTTCCTCTAGCTGAAGTAATGGCCGCCCGTTTCCAGGATGAAGGCTATGTCGGTCAGATCACTATCGACTCGATCGGTTCCGGCGGCGGCTTTGAACGCTTCTGCAAAACCGGCGAGACCGATGTTGCCAATGCTTCCCGCCCTATCAAAGACAGCGAAGTTGAATCCTGTGCCGCCCTAAGCCGCACGCCGGTCGAGTTTCGCGTCGGCACCGATGCGCTGGCCATCACCGTCAGCCAAGAGAATGATTTCATCACAAACATCACCGTCGAAGAACTAGCCGCTATTTTCTCCACCGCCGAGATCTGGGCCGATGTCAACCCCGAATGGCCTGCAGAACCCATAATCCGCTACATCCCCGGAACCGACTCTGGTACGTTTGACTACTTCGTTGAAGAAGTTTTCGACGAAGACGAAGAACCCATCCTCAATGCCTCTAACCTGAACCTATCCGAAGACGACAACGTCCTAGTCCAGGGTATCCTCGGCAGCCCCTATGCCATCGGTTTCTTTGGCTACGCTTACTACGCGGAAAACGCTGATACCCTCACCGTCATCTCCATAGAAGGCATTGAACCCTCTACCAAGAATGTGGAGAACAACTCTTACCCCCTGGCTCGTCCGCTCTTCATTTACTCGGACGCTGCCAGCATGCAGGAGAAACCCCAGGTTGCTGCCTATATCAATTTCTTTCTGACCTATGTCAATGAAGAAATTATCAAAGTCGGCTACTTCCCTGCCAGTGATAAAGCCCTCGACGCTTCCATGCAAAACTGGCTCGACGCGATGGCGGAGTAATCAAAGTGTAATAACCTGTCAGACTCCAAATGTCTTTTGCGAAACACTCCGAACGAAGTGAGGAGCAAGATCTTTGGAGCCTCATTTCGTTAAGGACGGATGATGCCCCAACATATTGAAACCCCATCCCCTATAACGGCTGTCAACGATGATGGCTACAACCGCACCGCCGGTTTGCGAAAACGCCGCCGAGTCGGCGAAATCGGCATTCAGACCCTGCTTTTTTTAGCCGGGGCAATTTCGATTCTGTCCACTATCGGTATCGTATACGAGTTAGGCAAGGAATCGCTCCACTTTCTAAGCCAGGTGTCACTCCTGGAATTCTTCACCCGCACGAAATGGAATCCCCAGCTTGGCGATTTCGGCATCTGGCCGCTGCTCAACGCCACGATCATGACTGCCTCCATTGCTATGCTTGTTGCGCTGCCAATCGGATTGAGTATTGCCATCTATTTGAGCGAATACGCTACGAGCAAAGCTCGCGCTGCGCTCAAGCCCATCCTTGAAATTTTGGCAGGCATTCCTACCGTGGTTTACGGTTATTTCGCGCTTACGTTTATGACACCGCTGCTGCGCTCGATTTTTGGCAACAGGATCGTCGAAATCTATAACACAGCTTCCGCAGGAATTGTGATTGGCATTCTAATCATCCCCATGGTCAGTTCGATGAGCGAAGATGCCCTCAGCGCCGTGCCGCGGGCTTTGCGGGAAGCCTCATTTGGGTTAGGGGCTACCAAACTGGAAACGGCGGTCAAAGTTGTGCTGCCCGCTGCTCTTTCGGGCATTATGGCGGCTTTCATTGTGGCAATCTCGCGCGCCATCGGCGAAACCATGATCGTTGCCATCGCCGCGGGTGCTGGGCCAAACTTTACCTTCAATCCCTTCCGGCCCGCCGAAACCATGACCGGTCACATCGTGCGCATCAGCGGTGGCGACCTGAGCTATAACTCAATTGACTACAACAGCATCTTCGCCATCGGCCTGTTTTTGTTCTTCATCACCCTGACGCTGAATATCATCAGCCAGCGCGTGGTGCGCCACTTCCGTGAGGTCTACGAATGAGCGAATTCAAAGCCAATCTTGATGCCCGTCATCGCGCTGGGCGCATCTGGCACGGCGTTTTCCGCGCTTCTACCCTCATCGGTATTCTGGCGCTAATTGTTTTGCTTCTAAACATCGCCAATTCTGCATTCGGCTATGTTGTCATCGAGAACGAAATCAACCCCGAAGAATTAGCCATCAATGGCATTCCCATCGAGCAACTACATCAAGTTGATTTAGTTTGGATTTTGGAGCAAAATATTTCCACCGGACTCTTCCGGCGTCTGGAAAGTGAGATGCCCTGGGAAGAACGCACCCGTGAGGAGATTTACAATCTCGTAGTGGAACGCGTGGTTAACCCGCAGGTGGTTCAAACCTGGACTTTGGGAGGGTCGCTGTTTCATCGGGCAGAGATTCAGTCCGAAGCGGAAGAAAAATATCCCAACGCCCGCCTCGAATTCCGCTCCTGGCTGACCGGCGGCTTTCTGACCGCCCCCCAATCGCCAGAACCCAACCGCGCCGGGGTGCGTACTGCCATATTAGGCTCGCTGTGGACAATTGGTATTACCGTTATGTTCGCCTTTCCCCTCGGTGTGGGCGCCGCCATCTATCTCGAAGAATACGCTCGTGATAACCGTCTCAACCGCCTGATACAGATAAATATCAACAATCTGGCGGGTGTGCCATCCATCATTTATGGGATGTTGGGGCTGGCGATTTTCGTCCGGGCGTTGGAACCTTTCACCAGCGGCGCCATCTTCGGGGTCGTGGACGACGCTGCCACTGCCAACGGGCGCACCATCATATCGGCGGGGATGACCCTCGGGCTACTAATCCTGCCGCTTATCATTATCAATGCGCAAGAAGCCATTAAAGCGGTCCCGAATTCACTGCGACAAGCCAGTTATAGCATGGGAGCCACCCGCTGGCAGACCGTTTGGCATCATGTGCTGCCCAGTGCAGTGCCCGGTATTCTTACCGGAACCATCCTAGCAATTTCACGCTCCATTGGCGAAACCGCACCGCTGGTCGTGGTCGGTGCATCCACGTTTATTACGTTTGATCCGGATGGGCCGTTCTCGAAATTTACCACGCTGCCCATCCAGATATACCAATGGACAGCGCGCCCGCAGGCCGAATTTCGCAATATTGCCGCCGCAGCGATCATTGTGCTGCTGGCAATGTTGCTTTCGATGAATGCTGTGGCGGTCGTGTTACGAAATAAATATAGCAATAAAATATAATCGAGATACTAATGACCAACAGCAAGTACGCTATTGAAGCCCGCAACTTAAATATTTACTATGGCGATTTTCTGGCCGTCAACGGTGTAAATCTGAAAATCGAGCGGCAAAAAATTACTGCCATTATCGGCCCCTCTGGATGCGGCAAAAGCACCGTATTGCGTGCTTTCAACCGTATGAACGAACTAGTACCGACGGCACGTGCCGAAGGTGAAGTGCTGTACCACGGCGAAAATATCTACGCCCCGGATGTAGACCCGGTGGAAGTGCGCCGCCGCATTGGGATGGTTTTTCAGAAGCCAAATCCCTTCCCAAAGAGCATTTATGAAAATGTGTCCTGGGGTGCTTGCATTAACGGCTATCAGGGCAATATGGATGAGCTCGTCGAACAATCGTTGCGCGGCGCGGCACTTTGGGACGATGTCAAGGATAAACTTGATCAGAGCGGCCTGTCGCTTTCCGGCGGTCAACAGCAGCGTTTATGCATTGCCCGCACCATCGCCATCAAGCCAGACATCATCTTGATGGACGAACCCGCTTCGGCGCTTGACCCCATTGCCACGCTGAAGATCGAAGAGTTGATGCGCGAGCTTTCAAAAAACTATACGATCATAGTGGTCACTCACAATATGCAGCAGGCCGCCCGCGTCTCAGATTACACTGTCTTTTTAAACCTGGGTGAAGGCCGCGCCGGAGTACTGGAAGAATATGACAAAACCAATAAACTCTTTACCAACCCCGCCAAACAAACTACTGAGGACTATATCACCGGACGTTTTGGTTAAAATTATGAAAATGTTATCTCCTCGCGAAACTTTTGATCGTCAATTATCCGAACTCAAGGATCAACTGCTTGTTCTGGGTAGTATGGTCGAGCAAATCACGCTTGACGCGGTAGGCGCGCTCAAAGGACGTGATATTGAAGCCGCACAACGCGCTTATGCCACTGATAAGCAAATCAACGAAAAACGTTTTGAGATTGAAAACAAGTGCATCACCCTTATTGCAACGCAGCAGCCTATCGCACGCGATTTGCGCCTTTTGGCTTCTGTACTGGAAGTTGCCACAGAATTAGAGCGTATGGGGGATTATGCAAAAGGGATCGCCCGGATTTGCTTGTTACTGAATGATCAACCACCTGTCAAACCAATTGCCGATCTACCTCGTATGGCCGAACTTACCACCGACATGCTACACCGCGCCCTGGGTGCATTTGACACAACCGATGTTGAACAAGCCACACAAATTCCCAAAGATGATGACGCAGTTGACGATTTATACAACCAAATTAACCGGGTTTTACTAACGTATATGATCTCTGACCCATCTACAATTGATCAGGCCAATTATTTAACCTGGGCTGCACACAACCTAGAACGCATGGCTGATCGCGTAACCAATATTTGTGAACGCACAATTTATGTTGCCACGGGTGAAATGAGAGAATTGGATGCTTCCGATGATGAATTCAGTCAGGCGTAAAGTCCTTTTTCTTTGCACTGGCAATTCTTGCCGTTCACAAATGGCCGAAGCCATCGTAAACGCCTGCTTTGGGGATATATGGGAAGCCGTTAGCGCCGGGACACGCCCGGTAGGTTATGTGCATCCGAAAGCCATTCAAGTATTGACTGAGGTTGGCATCGAGCATCACGGCGAATCGAAGACCCCTGGTCAATTCGGGGATACAAATTTTGATCTAGTTGTCACCGTCTGCGACTCCGCTGCCGAGGATTGCCCGGTTTGGTTAGGGAAGGGGAGCGTAATACATCATAGTTTTCCAGACCCCGCGTCGGTTACTGGCTCCGAGGATGAAATTTTGGCCGTTTTTCGGGATGTGCGCGATGAAATTGGCGTAAAAATCCCCACCATTCTCTTGGGGAATAAATGCGCTGGTGCATGATCTTTTCTGCTATGTTGGTATAGCATCCAGACCTTTTTCAAAAACATCTGATCGGGCTGTTTCGGGTTGCAACCTAGAAGATTTCGTGAATATTACTCACTTATAAATCCAGATGAATAGTAGTGAACCTCCACCCTGATGGTTAATTCTCTGATCATCTATGCTTTATCCCCCCCGGTTTTTTTGTTTATAAATTTTTCGCGACCAATACATCTGAACTATTCCGTCTACAGATACCATACTTTCCTTACCATTTGCACCCAACACTGCACTATTTAGATGAGATTAATTGAATAGGTAACGCTGGAATTCCTTGACGATTTTTGATACGAGAATTATCATTCTGATACTAATTTTGATGTGACTCATTGCTTCCATTTGATAGTTTTTCTCTGAAGATTCATGGAGAAGGTGGTTCGTGATAGGTCCGCTAGGGGTCATGACTAAAATCCGGCTTTGGCCGGTTTTTAGTTTAAGAGTTTCGCAAGCGAAATTCTTTCAATTTTTAGGCAAGAGTATATCTTTTTGGAATCAATCGGAGTTTTGCGCAGCAAAATCATCTAGGTGACCCTGTAGGTCACACGATTTAGGGGGAGCAAAATGAAAAAAACCATATACGGAGGTTTATAAGCCAGATAAGAAGCGGGTTTTTCTTTTCCAGTGCAGTATTCCCCTTATTTATTCTGAAATTCTACGCGCACTAATACAAATGTCCCAGTGAAGCCTGATTGGCCAGCAATTACTGCCTCAGGTAGAGGTGTTTGCTCGTTATCGGATGTTCCAACTGATAACTCCATCCAACCACCCATTGTGTCGCTAACCAGCACATCCCAGAATTTTGCAAGAGTAGTTATCGTCACCCACTCACCCAATCCTGCATTGGCTGAGGCATCCCAATATCGATAGTAGGTCTGGATCTCGGTGATATTCTGATTGAGCGTTGCATCGCCGTACAACATTTGAACAGGCAACTCAACCCAGCCGCCTAAGCCACTGTTAAAATTCTCATCCCAATAAAGGATTACATATGTAAAACCTTGATAATCATCAGGCAGCGCAAAGGAAATATTTAGCCAAGTTCCAAATGGTAATTCTTTGACTGGCACGCCAATATCATCAATAAGGTCAACGGTTATAGCGGCGCTGAATCGATACCCTGCGGGCAAACTCGCAGGCAGACTGCTAACTGTCTCAGTATTCATGCGTACTGTTGAGCCAACTCCAGGTGCAAACATCACCTGAGCGAAATCATCTAAGAAAAGCAAGTTCGTATAGAAGTCATCAATGGACACCCCTTCATCTCCACTTAATTTTGTGACCATCACGATCGAGGAGAAAGAGAGAGACGTGTTCGGCAAGGCAAAAACAGTAATTCGACCTGTGCGAATGCTTGTACTTTCGGAAATCGATGAAAGGGGAGGTAGTGGTAGTAGAAGTAGAGGTGGAGGTGGAGGTGGAATTAGTATAAAGAATTCAATGCCAAATATCCCACCAAGTACTCCCGTTGCTGTCCCAGCTGCAACATTGTACGCAGGTAATACTGACCCACTATACTGAAGGGTATCCACGCCGCCCTGACCATTGATCGTCCGGGTAACTGTGGCACCATTAGTCAGCACAAAGGTGTCATTGCCTGCGCCACCAAGGATGGTGACATCTCGAACCCCATAGATAGTGAAGGTATCATCAGCATCACCGCCCACGATGGTTTCAAAGCTCGAGAAGCTCAAGGATGGATTGACTGTATAAATCGATAAATTGTCTATTACCCATTGGCTATCTTGATTCAAACCGACGATGATGTCATCGCTGAAAATATCAGAACTGCCCGTTATGGTATTCATGTTGCGGAATCGACCGGTAATAGCAGGGAAGGGACTGAAATCTCTTCCGTCAAGACCATCTACAATTCCAATATCGGTGAGAACGATACGGCGGGCAGTGGTGTAGGCTGAGAAGTCGAGCTCATCTGTGCCGCGCTGTCCATCAACATCACCGACCAATTGACTGTTATCTGCAAATACGAAGCGATCAGCACCACTGCCTCCCAACAGTTGATGGGTTTGCGTACCGCTGATGTTGAATACGTCAACGCCGCTGCCACCGACCAAAGTCTCGAAGCTAGAGAATGATAGCACGTTGGTGCTGATGTATTGATTAGTGCCATCCACATCCCAAGTGCTGGGGGCATTCAACCCAGTCAGGGTGTCGGTGACGGTGCTGCCCGTGAGGATGTCGATGTTGGTGAAGCTGCCATTGATGCCGGAGGCCAGGCCGTTGAAGCCAGTATTGCTGCCCAGGCCGGTGAGGGTAATGCTGCGTCCGTTGGTGTAAGGAGCAAAACTCAGCTCATCGGATCCGGCATCCCCGCTCAGGGTTCCAGTCAGTCCGGCACCATCCGCGAAAGTGAAGGTATCAGCCCCAGGTCCGCCATACAGGTTGACCGTCTGATTCCCGGTGATGGAGAAATTGTCCCCGCCCGAGCCAGCGATGATATTTTCGATAAAGGTACCCGCGTGTGTGGCAGTGTTGGCTCCGCTGGTCACGGTGACGCTGCCCAAAAGGATATCCAGGACGGCGCTCAGCGCCGAGAAGTCCATGGTGTCTATGCCCTCACCAACCAACTCATTGATCACATCCACACCCCAGGCATTGAGTTCGAAGAGGAAGGTATCGTTGCCCGGACCACCGCTGAGATTATCGTTGTCCGCGCCACCGATTAGGATGTCATTACCACCCAGGCCGCTGATGGTGTCCGCCCCTGGGCCGCCGCGCAGGATATTAGGACCAGCATTACCGGTCAGGACATCACCGGCATCGCCGCCGGTGACGTTCTCGATGCCGGTGACCGCGCCACTGATATGCTGGGCTGCGCTTCCGGAGAGATCCACCGTGATCGGGGTGGTGAAGGCACTGTAATCGAGGGTGTCTGTGCCAGCATTGCCGTTGAGCAGACCGGTTAGCGAAGCTGCATTGTTGAGCTCAAAGTCGTCATCACCTGCGCCGCCGTTCAGCGTGAAGACCTGCGCGCTGGTCAGGGTAAAGGTATCCGCAGCGCTGCCACCTGTCAGGGTTTCGAAGCGGCTGAAGTCAAGCGCCCGCCCGCCCGCCGTGTAATTTTCACTGCCATCCAAACCCCACTGGCTACCCAGATTGGCCCCAGTCAGGCTGTCGCCGGCGACACTGCTGCCGGTGAGCACATCGATATTATCGAAAGCCATACCATTGAGCGAACCGGCAAAGCCAGCATCTGTGCCAAGACCAGTAAGGACCGCCGTCCGTGCAGAGGTGTACTGGCTGAAATCGAGATGATCGCTGCCCGTACCGCCCGTTACGGAACCGTTCAGGGTGGCGTTATTTTCAAAGGTGAAAGTACTACCGAAGTCCCCGCCGACCAGCTTCTCCACAGCAGTGCCGTTGTATGTGAGCGTATTGCCATGCGTATCAGAAACCCCGATAGCGGCGGTGCCCACCGTGAAGGTCAGCGTCCCGGTAGCCGCGGTTATGCCGGAGAAGTTGATGGTATCGGTTCCTTCGCCAGCCAACTCGATGACCTGATCATCGCCCCAGCCGTCGACGAAAATGTAGGTGTCGTTGCCTTTGCCGCCGATCAAAATATCGTCGCTCGAGCCGCCGAAGAGGATATTGTCGCCGTCGTCGCCGGTGATGGTGTTGATACCTGTGCCGCCTTTGATGCTCTCGATATTGCTGATGCCATCCGTCCCTGTAGCCTGGCCGGTTGCCAGATTGACGGTCACATTCCCGGTGTAGGCGCTGTAATCCAGCGTGTCGCCCAGGATATGCGCGCCGCCGTTGATGGTGCCGGTCAGGTCGGCTGTGCCGATCAGCTTGAAGGTGTCATCCCCAGCGCCGCCGAGCAAGTTATGGGTTTGGCTGCCGGTCAGGTTGAAGAGGTCATCAGCGCTGCCACCGATCAGGGTTTTGAATGCGCTGAAGGCCAAAGTTCTTGCGCCGGCCTGGTACTGGTTGCTGCCATCGATTTCCCATACTGCGGCCAGGTTCGTGCCCGTCAGGGTATCGATTGCCCCACTGCCGGTCAGCGTGCTGATATTGGCAAAACCATCCGTCAAGCTGCCTTCGGTACCGTTGAAGCCAACCGAACTACCCACGCCCGTCAGGGTGACGTTCCGTGCTGTGGTGAAAGCGGCAAAGCTGAGCGTATTCGAGCCACCGCGCCCATCCAGGCTGCCACTGAAGGTTAGCCCATCGGCCAGGGTGAAGGTGTCCAAGCCCGAACCACCGACCAGGTCTTCGATAGCTGAGAAGTTCAGCGTAAAGGTGCTGGTGTAGGAGTTATTCGTCCCGTTGATCTGCCAAGCGCCGCTGACCAGTCCGGTCAGGGAATCGCTGGCATCGCCACCGGTCAACACGTTGACGTTATCGAAGGTTCCACCGGCAACACTACCAGCAAAACCGTTGGAGCTGCCAGGCCCGGTGAGGGTGATATCACGCCCGTTGGTGTTCCCACTGAAACTGAGCGTGTCTGCTCCCGAGCCGCCGTCGAATGAGCCCGTAAGCGAAGCGCCCTCTGCAAAGTGAACTGTATCATTCCCAAGACCCGCATTGAACGTGCCGCTCTCCGTGCCGACGATCTCAAAGGCATCCACACCGGTGCCGCCGTTGAGGGTTTCAACACTGCTGTCGAAGCCAAAATTACGTCCACCACTGGCGTATTGACTGCTGGCCCCTTCCAGCGTCCAGGTGCTGGGGGCGCTCAAACCGTTGAGGGTGTCAGCGCCGCTGCCGCCCACGAAGGCGTTGATATTGTCGAAGTTCCCGCCGAGACCCGAGACAGTACCTGTGAAGCCATCCCCGCTGCCAGAACCCGTCAGGCTGACAATGTGGGCTGCGCCATCCCCGGCGTAGCTGAGGGTATCCAGGCCGCTGCCGCCGACCAGGTTCTCGACATTGGCATCGAACGCTATACTGATGCCTGTGCCCGTACCGGTGTATGTATTGAGTGAGAAGGTCAGCGCACCGCTAACGGCAGAGAAATCAAGCGTATCTGTACCGCCCCCGCCAAACTCATTGACCATATCCGTCCCGGAGCCATCCCCGAAGATATAAGTATCATTCCCACCGCCACCGGTAAGGGTATCATTGCCGGGGCCACCGGTGAGGGCATTCGCAAAAGCATCGCCAGTCAGATTATCATCCCCGCTGCCGCCGATGACATTTTGAATATTAGTAATCCCGTTGGTTCCCGTGGCTGTTCCTGTGAACAAGTTTACTGCCACACTAGTCGTGCTATTGTAGGCTGAGTAATCCAAACCATTGACCCCGCCCATGCCATCGAGGGTGCCTAAACCGCCAGCCAGGACAGCGCCATCGGCGAAGGCAAAGGTATCTACGCCAGTGCCACCGATCAAATTCTCAATAGCGGCGAATGTCAGGGCATTGGTGGAGGTGTAGCTGTTTTGCGTACCAGTAATCAGCCAGCTGCCCGTGGCCAGACCGGTCAGGCTGTCGGTGCCATTACCACCCAGTAAGTTGTCCAAGTTATCGAAGGATGCTCCAGCCGCATTCCCGGCAAAGCCGTGAATTGTACCCAGGACGGACAACGCGATGGCGCGTCCCGTGGTATTGCCGCTGAAACTGAGCGTGTCGCCAACTCCTGAGCCTGTCGAAGGACCACCGTTGAAGCTCCCGCTGAGCGTAGCGCCTTCGGCAAAGTGAATGCTGTCATCCCCAGCGTTGCCATTGAATGAACCACTCTCTGTGCCGAGCAGGTTGAACGAGTCTGCACCCAGACCGCCATTGAGAGTTTCGAAACTGGATAATGCCAGCGTGCGACCACCCGATTGATATTGGCTGCTGGCGCTATTGATCGTCCAGACACTATCTGCATCTAATCCTATCAGGGTGTCGGCATTCGTCCCAGAACCGACCAGGCTGTCCACATTGCGGAAGCCGCCGTTCGCCAAAGGCGTGCCTCCGGCAATACTGATTTCTGAGCCGTTGAAGCCGTCCGTTGCGCCGGTGGAATTCAGGGTTATATTCCTTGCGCTCGCAAAGGCAGCAAAATCGATCTCATCCGTTCCACCCCGACCATCCAGGTAACCAGCCAGCGAAGCGCCATCAGCGAACACAAAGCGGTCAGCACCGCTTCCACTGATCAGGTTTTCAATTTGGGAAGCGGGGTTGGTGACAGCGATCCCCGTACCCGTCACAGTCAGGCTGCCTATCGTAAAGGTCAGATCAACTGTGGCGGCCGAGAAATCAAATGTATCCACACCTGCAGAAGCAACTTCATTGACCGTGTCCGTGCCGGCATTATCCCCAAACTTGTAGGTGTCATTGCCACCCAAACCGGCCAAAGTATCATCACCAGCGCCGCCAGTGAGCACATTATCCCCATTCGAACCGCTAAGATCGTCGGCGAAATTGCTGCCGATGACATTCTCGATGCTGATGAGGGTGTCATTGCCAATGGATGTGCCAAGTGCCTGGTCGCTGGCAGTGCCAGCAGCCAAGTCCACAACAACGCCATTGGCGCTGCTGCTGTAATCAGCGGTGTCGATGCCATTGCCACCATCCAGGATATCATCGCCCCCATTGCCGACCAGGGTATCGTTACCGTCATTGCCGCGCAGGATGTCATTGCCCAGCCCGCCGATAAGCAAGTTATCAAATTCATCGCCTATCAGGGTAACGCCGATACCGTTGGAGATCACCGTCTCGATGCCGCTAACCGTACCGTTGATCCCGCTGGCCGTGCCTGCGGGGAAGTTGACTATCGCAGCCTGGGTATAAGCACTGTAATCGAGGGTGTCGTTAGCGCCCAAACCGCCAGCCACATTCCCGGCAACCGAGCCCGTACCAACCAGTTGGAAGGTATCCGTACCGCTGCCGCCGGTCAGGTTTTCAACACCGGAGAAGTCCATGCTCTGAGCGCCGCTGGTGTAGGTGTTGGTCGTGTCGATGGTCCAGGCGGCATCAGCATTCATCCCAAAGAGGGTGTCGTTCCCGCTGCCGGTAATCAGGCTGTTGATATTATCGAAACTACCCAGGACGGCATCGATGCCCCCCGCCATACCGTCGATGATGCCCAGGCTGCTGATGCGGATATTCAAGGCCGACGTGTAAGCGCTCAGATTGAGCGTATCGGTACCGGACTGGCCATCGATCTGGCCCGGCAAGACGGCTCCATTACTGAATATAAAGGTGTCTGCGGCGCTGCCACCGATCAGATTTTCGATATGGATGCCGGTGTGCTGGGCAATGCTGGCCCCATCGCTGACGGTAATACTTGCTATCGTGAAGGTCAGCGGGTTTGTGACTGGGGAGAAGTCAAAGGTGTCATTGCCCTCACCGGCATTCTCGATGATCGGGTTATCTAAGCCCCAGCCATCGGCGAAGCGATAGGTATCGTCCCCAGGGCCACCGGCCAAAGTATCTGTGCCCGGACCGCCGGTGAGCACGTTGTTCCCGGCGTCACCGGTCAGATTGTCATTATTCTGACCGCCGGCGATATTCTCGATGCCGCTGACCGACCCCACACCGCCACCCAGGACACCGGTCGCCAGATTGACGGTCACCGGTGTGGTGTAGCCGGAGTAGTCCAAAGTATCGCTGCCGAAGCCACCCTGAATGGTAGTACTGATCGTAGCCCCATTGGCAAAGACAAAACTGTCATCACCAGGACCACCCTGGAGGGATTCGGAACGTGCAGCGATGATATTGAAGATGTCCGCCTGGTTTCCGCCAATCAAAATCTCAAAGGAGACAAAATCGAGGGTCGTATTGACTGTGTACTGATCCGTTCCATCAACCGTCCAAACCGCGTTTTGATCCGCACCGGTCAGGGTGTCGCTGCTCAGGCCGCCAAGCAGGGAATCGATGTTTTTGAAACTGCCAGCCAGATCCGTGCCAGTGCCGCTGAATCCATTGATGCCTGATGCGGTGAGGGTGACATACACCGCAGTGGTGTAGGCAGAGTAATCCAATACATCTGTATCCGTACCACCCGTTATATTCTCGATGGCACTGAAGGATAAGGTATTGGTGCTGGTATATGTGGCGCCCAAAGCAGAGGGCGTCCAGGTGGAAACAGCATCTAAACCGGTCAGGGCGTCCGCTGCAGACGGGGAACCGGACAGAGTATTGATATTCTGGAAAGTTACCGTCAAGCTGGCTGCGGTGATGTCAAAGCCATCCACAGCACCTACCGAGACAAGAGAAATGTTGGCCGCGCTGCCGAAGGCGGCAAAGGTCAAAATGTCTTCAAGATTGCCGCCAATCAGGGTTTCGAAACCTGAAATGGTGAGCGAATTGGTGCTGCCTGTGCCCGAAAGGGTAGTGTACTGAACGCTGGCAGCAGAAGCCGCCCAGGTTGCAATGGAATTCAAACCGGTCAGGCTATCCGTAACATCACCGCTGCCGATGATGGCGTCGAGATTGTCAAAGCCTACCGTCAGGCCGCTGGCCGTACCGGCAAAGCCGTCCGTTGTGCCCAAAGCGGTCAGGGAAATATTCCAGCCGGAAGTGTAAGCACTGAGGTCGAGGCTGTCGGTATCAGCGCCACCATCAATGGAGCCGGTCAGTGTCTGAGGTTCCGCAAAGATGAACTCATCAGCGCCGGGGCCGCCTTGCAGGTCGATATCCAGGGAGGCATTGATGCGGAAGGAGTCATCGCCCTGTCCGGCGATGAATGTATCGATGCCCAAACCGCTATGGGTCAGACAGTTGGCGCTCACGCCGCATGTTCCGCTGACGTTATCCGTAACGAAGATACTGCTGAGAGTGATATCCAGGTTGCCGGTCACGGCAGAGAAGTCGACTGTATCGTTGTCGAGGCTGTCTGCTTCGGTAAGGGTGTCGTCGCCCCAACCATCGGCGAAGATATAGGTATCGTCGCCGCCAAGGCCAATCAATTGATCGTCGCCGGCGTTGCCGGTGATCGTATTAGGACCAGAGTCACCCGTCAGGCTGTCGTCATTGCTACCACCCGAGATATCCTCAACCAGGCTGACGCCGCCGGGGTTATTCCCATTGACACCGGTGGCCTGCCCGGTGGAGAGATCCACTGTGACGACCGTGTTGTAATCGGCATAATCCAGCAGGTCAGTGCCACCACCGCCGTTCACCAGGCCAGAGAGCGTTGCACCGTTTGCAAAGTCGAAACGGTCAGCAGCAGAGCCACCGATGAGTGTATCTGTGGTTGTGAAGGTTAATGCATTCGTGCTGGTATAGATTCCGCTGTTGGCGGCATTAATGGCCCAGTGGCTGTCCGCATCGAGGCCGGTGATGGTATCCTTGTCTGTGCCGCCAATAATGGCGTTGATATCGGCAAACCCTGTGGTGATGCCGGTAACTGTTCCGTCGAAGCCATCCGTGGTGCCCAGGGCGTTCAACACAAAGTCCCTGATGCTGGTATAGGCGCTCAAATCCAGGCTATCGTCGCCGGCGTTGCCGTCGACAAAACCAGCCAGGACGGCGTTATCGGCAAATTCGAAACTGTCGATAGCGCTGCCGCCCAGGTAGGTATCTACCAGGGCCAGATTAATCGAACGGGTGCTGGTAGTGTAGCGGCTGAAGGTCGGGTAGACTTCGACCTTCCAGGTGCTGTCGGAATTCAGTCCTTGGAGAGAGTCGCTGCCCGTACCGCCGACGATTTCACCAATATTGTCGAAGGTGCCCGTGATGTTGCTGGCCGTGCCGGCGAAGCCGTTGGCGGTGCCTAGGCTGCTGAGAACGAAATCAACGCCCGTAGTATAGGCCGCCAGCGAGCCGGCGTTGTAGTCCAGGCTGTCGCGCCCGGCCTGGCCATCGATAGTGCCTGTGAAGGTGGCAGCATCATTGAAGGCAAAGTAATCTTCACCATTGCCTCCCAGCACGGAGTGAGTCGGCGAACCGGTGAACTCAAAGAGATCGTTCTGATCCCCACCCTGTAAAATCTCAAAGCCTACAAAGTCCAGCGTGACCGGGCTGCCGTTGGTAACCAAAGGCGTGCGGCCTTGTACGACGGCTTTCTTGAGATCGTAATCAGTCTCTGTACCGGTGAGCGTCAACGATTGGATGGCGGTGTACTGGTTCCCCGCAGAAGAGTCGATATTCCAGAAGGCATCGGCCTGGCGACCGGTGATTGTATCCTCCACCGTGCTGCCTACCAGCCCATCGACGTTGGCGAAACCGCCGGCAATGCCGTTGATCGTACCCACAAAGCCATCCGTACTGCCAAGACCGTTCAGCACTGCCTGGCGAGCAGTTGTATAGGCGGCGAAGTTGATCGTATCACGGTCACTCTGGCCATCGAAGGTGCCGGTCAGTACGGCGCCATCATTGAAGATCAACTCATCGTCATCGGCGCCCGCCAGAATGGTGTGGGCCTGGACCCCACTCAGGGTAAAGGTATCTGCGGCGGTACCATCGGTCAGTCTCTCGAAAGCGGAGAAGTGCAGCGTGCGCCCACCCGAGGTGTAGGTATTGGTGCCATCGATACCCCAGGCGCTGATCTCGTTCAGGCCTGTCAGCAGATCCGTGCCGCTCGACGTGCTGCCAGCCAAAACGGAGATATTCTCGAAACCGTTGGCGATAGCCGGGTCGACGCCATCGAATCCAGTCTGGTCGCCCAAACCGGTCAGTAAGACGTTGCGAGCGCTGGTGAACGCTGCCAGATTGAGGGTGTTAGCACCGCCCATGCCATCCACATAACCCGCCAGGCTGACGCCGTCGCCAAGATTGAAGCTATCGGCCGCACTGCCACCGATGAAGGTGTCGAAGGCGCTGCCGGTGTGTGTGACCAGGTTGACCCCATCGCCAACCAATACGCTGGTCGGATTGATGCCGAAGGCCAGCGGAGTGGTTAATGCGGAGAAGTCCAAGATATCCGTGCCGCCATCATCGCTCAAGGTATCCGAGCCCCACCCGTCAGCAAAGAGGTAGCGGTCGCTGCCGATACCCGCATTAATAATATCGTTCCCGGGGCCACCGCTGATCTGGTTGGGCTGGGCATTACCAGTGATGGTATCTGCCTGGCTGCCGCCGTCCACGTTCTCGACCGTGCCCAAAATCGTCAGGGTCAGGTTGACGTTGACCACCTGGGATCCACCGTTGGAAATATCAATAACGATGCTCAACGTGGTGGTGTCGGAGAAGTCCAGCGTATCCGTGCCGCCACCGCCACCGGTCTGCTCGTCGACGGTATCGTTGCCCAAGGGGTTATCGGCGTCGAAGACATAGGTATCATTGCCGCCGTAACCGATCAAGATGTCATCCGTCGAACCGCTGACCAGGACGTTGTCGTTATCATCCCCGTGGATGATATTGGCGGCAACGATGCTGCCGATCACATTCTCGATACTGCTGACGCCGCCCATGGTACCTGTGGCAATGCCACCCTGCAAATATACTTCCACTGGCGTGGTGTAAGCGCTGTAATCGAGGGTATCGGTGCCTGATTTGCCGGCGATGCTGTTGTTGTCGCCCGGCAGTACGGCACCGGCTGCAAAGACGAAAGTGTCATCCTGCGAGCCGCCGATCAGGTTCTCGATATTGCTGAAGTCTAACGTGCGCCCGCCGGAAATGTACTGCAATCCAGTAACGTTGATATTCCAGGTAGCAGGGGCATCCAGCCCGGTCAACGAATCAGTGCCGGGATCGAGCGCCGTGCGCAGCTTGCCCAGGATGGCGTTGATATTATCGAATCCGCCATCAATGCTGGCTTCGGTTCCCATGAAGCCGTCGATGGTGCCCAGATCAGTCAGCACCCAATTGCGGGGATCTTTGTATGCGGTGTAATTCAGGGTGTCGACGCCGCTGCTGCCGTCGAGATAAGCGCCGGCCGTCAGTGTGGCTGCATCGTTGAAAATGAACAGGTCCGCTTCGCCGCTGCCGATCAGGGTGACCGGGCGGTCACCTGTGATGGTGAAGGTGTCTTTATCGGAACCACCAATGACGACCTCGATGTGGTTCCCGTTGTGGCTGGCCAGATTCCCGCTTCCGGAGATCGTGATGGCAGCATTGATGTCGGCAGCCAGGCTGAAGGTCACCGCACTGAAGTCCAGGGTATCGCGCCCTTCGCCAGCATTCTCGAAGATGGTGTCTGTGCCCCAACCATCAGCGAAGATATACGTGTCGTCTCCGGCGCGTCCGGTGAGGTCATCATCGCCAGGACCGCCAGTGAGAATATTATTCGCCGCATCTCCGCTGAGATCATCATCCCCGGATCCACCTGTCAGGTTCTCGATATTCGAAACCAGACCGCCGATATCCGTGGCTGTATTGGCTGAGAGATCGACAACCACAGGTGCGGCAGCAGGATAGGGGCTGTAGGAAAGCAGATCGAGGCCATCACCACCGTCAAGGTTCCCAACCAGGGAAGCACCGGGTTGG
>JACKQG010000902.1_pt1 | contig 41814 bp, 33 predicted proteins | sample 8237621 | NCBI WGS metagenome assembly JACKQG01 (sample SAMN15677084, study PRJNA649215) | marine metagenome | biome: marine; feature: Black Sea; material: saline water; isolation source: suspended particulate matter (SPM) from the Black Sea western gyre | collected 2013-06-09/2013-06-10 | depth... | reverse complement strand
CTCAGGGCACGCGACCTCTCGGCGACGGTGTCTGACCGTGGCGTCGTAGTTACCTTGCCCGACGTGTTGTTCGAGTTCGGTAGTTCATCGCTTACCCGCGCGGCCAATCGCAAGACCAGGGACATAGCCGACATCGTGAGGACCGAGGCCCCCGGTCGCCGCGTGATGGTCGAGGGGCACACCGATTCGATCGGGGCTGCGCTGTACAACCAGGGCCTGTCCGAACGCCGTGCCCGCGTGGTCGCGGAGTCGCTGTCCACGCATGGGGTTTCGCCGGCGCTGGTCAAGGCGGGCGGATACGGCGAGAAATACCCGGTGGCACCAAACGCCCACGCGGACGGCAGCGACAATCCCACGGGACGCGCGCGTAACAGGCGCGTCGAGGTCGTCATCCTCAACTGACAAGCGGGAGCTGCCCGCAAAAAAAAGGGCCGCCCCGGTGGGGGCGGCCCTGCGTGTTGCTGGCCTGTTGGTCCTTGACGACTCAGCCGTCGTAGTACAGGGCCAACTCCCAGGGATGCGGACGCAGCTTCATGTCGGTGACCTGGCCCTGCTTCATGTCGATCCAGGTCTCGATCAAGCCCTCGTTGAACACGTCGCCCTTGAGCAGGAAGTCGTGGTCCTTGGTCAGGGCCGCCAGCGAGTCTTCCAGCGAAGAGGGCACGCTTGCCACCTTTGCCTTGCGAAGCTCGGCCTTTGACAGCGAGTAGATGTCCTTGTCCAGGGGCTGTCCCGGATCCAGTTTTCGCTCGATGCCGTCCAGTCCCGCCATCAGCATGGCTGCAAATGCGAGGTAGGGGTTGGCCATCGGGTCTGGAAAGCGAACCTCAATGCGCTTGGCCTTGGGCGAAGGCGAGTAGGTCGGAATTCTCACCGCGGCCGAGCGGTTGCGGCTCGAGTAGGCCAGGTTGATCGGAGCCTCGAAGCCCGGCACCAGCCGGCGGTAGGAGTTCGTGGTCGGGTTGGTGAACGAGCACAAGGCCGGTGCGTGTTGCAGTATGCCGGCTATGTAGTGCATGGCGGTCTTCGACATGCCCGCGTACTCGTTACCCGCGAAGGTCGGCTTGGTGCCCTTCCAGATCGACTGGTGGGTGTGCATGCCGGTACCGTTGTCTCCGAACACGGGCTTGGGCATAAACGTGGCCGTCTTGCCGTTGCGGCGGGCTACGTTCTTGACGACGTACTTGTACCAGAGCAACGCGTCGCCCATTGGTACCAGCGGCAGGCGGTAGAGGTCTATCTCGGCCTGGCCGGCGGTCGCCACTTCGTGGTGATGTTTCTCAACGTGCAGTCCGCCTTCTTCCATGGTTTGGACCATTTCGGTGCGCAGGTCGCTCATGCTGTCGACCGGCGAAACCGGGAAGTAGCCTTCCTTGTAGCGTGGCTTGTGGCCCAGGTTCTGACCGCCGTCCTCGCCGGTGTTCCACTGGCCCTCGACCGAGTCGACTTCGTAGAAGGCCGAGTTCTCGGTCTGGTCGTAGCGCACGCTGTCGAAGACGAAGAACTCGGGTTCCGGGCCGAACACAGCGTCGGAGCCCAGCCCGGTGGACTTCAGAAAGTTGACGGCTTTCGCGCCGATGTGGCGTGGATCCCTGTCGTAGGGCTCCCTCGTCATCGGGTCTTCGATGTTGCATACCAGCGACAGTGTGGGGCGTTCGAAGAACGGGTCGATGACCGCGCTGTCGGGGTCCGGGATGACCAGCATGTCGGAGTTGTCGATGGTCTTCCAGCCGCGGATAGAAGATCCGTCAAAGCCCAGGCCGTTCTCAAAGACGTCTTCTTCGAACTCGCTCAGCGGGGTCGTGAAGTGCTGCCAGGTTCCGGGAAGGTCACAGAACTTGTAGTCGATCATCTCGACGCCGTTCTTCTTTGCATTGGCGATGACCTTGGCGCCTGCCGATGCCCTTGCAGTTGACCTGCTCTTTTTTGTCTGGGATTTCTTTTTAGTTGCCATATCGGGGCGGTTCTCCTTAAGCGCTTAGTGTTGAGATGCGGGCCTCGCACATGGGGCGGGGCCGTGGGGGTCGTTCAAGTCTGTATAGTCCAAAGCGGTAACATTAAAAAACGGGCCGGCACATGACCGACCCGTCCGGGGACGCCTCGCCGAATGCTTCTCCGTACGAGCTTGTCTACAGTGCTTCCTCGCCACGCTCGCCGGTTCGGATGCGAATCACTTCGCTTATGTCGGATACGAAGATCTTGCCGTCGCCGATTCTTCCGGTCTTGGCGGTCGAGGCTATGGTTTCAACCACGCTGTCGACCTGGCTGTCGCTGATTATGACCTCAACTTTCACCTTGGGCAGAAAGTCTACGACGTATTCGGCTCCACGGTACAACTCGGTGTGGCCGCGCTGACGCCCGAACCCCTTTACCTCGCTCACGGTTATGCCCTGGACGCCTACGCCACCCAGGGCTTCTTTTACTTCGTCCAGTTTGAACGGTTTAATAATTGCTTCGATTCTTTTCATTTTTCATGGCCTCCAGTCAGCAGGGGCGCTCTCCGTTCCAAGCGGCGTATATTAGTCAATAGACCCGGTGTGTAAAGTGAGAGGGCGATATTTTTTGCCGTCCAGGACAAGGATACCGCCACGGCTCGCTTCTCAGCACCGCACCCCCTGTTTGCAAGGCGGGTGCCAGATCTCTTCAACCGGCGATTCACGCCAACCGTGGGTCCTTTTCAGCAGGAGGCGCTGGATCGCCGGCTTTGGCTGCTCGAAAAACCGGCACTGCACGTGTCTTGGGCAGGTTCAGGAGGCCAATCCGGCTTCTTTAATCGTTTGCCAGGCCGAGTTTATGTCTTTCATTCGGCGCTCGGCCAGGTCCCGGAATTCCTCGCCCAGCTGGCGGACCCTGTCGGGGTGATTTTCAAGCGAAAGGTTGCGCCACGCCGTCTTGATCTGCTCGGCCGAGGCGTTTCGATCCTGCCCCAGCGTGGCCAGGGCTCGGTCTACCTGTGATTCGTGGTCGGCCCGCGCCTGCTCGGCCCCGCTGGCATAGGCTCCGGATCGAGCATAGGCGCCCAGGCCCAGGAGCGTGACCACCTGTTCGAGAAAGTGTTGTTCGGGCTCGCTGACCTCGCCGTCTGCCCTTGCCACCTCGCCCAGTAATTCGAGCAACATCAGCCTTTCGCGCAGCCCGAAGCGGCTGGAGAACTCGTGGCACAGAGATTCAACCGACTCCCGGGAGCTGGCCGCTTCCTTGATGAGGTCGCGGATCCACAGCAGCCGCTCGTCTCGATAGCCAAGCCGATGGTGGAAGTACTCGCGTATTACGCTGACTTCACGGCGGTCGAGATTGCCGTCCACCTGCGCCATGCGGGTCATCAGGGCCACGAGCAGCTCAACGAAGCGGTTGTGGGCCTCGGTCTGGCTCTTCGTGTAGAACTCGACCGCGCGGTGGCGCAGCCACCAGCTCATGGCGGCCCCGGCTACTCCGACTACCACCACGAAGACCAGCAGCAGGCGCAGCACGCCTATGAGTAGTGGGGATCCTCCCAGCAGCAGCAGCAGCAGGGCGATCCAAAGACACCCGAGGTTTCCCCTGTAGCTCATAGTCTAAGCCGCTTTTTCCCGCTGGAAACAAAGTGGTCGGGGTGAGAGGATTTGAACCTCCGGCTCCTGCGACCCGAACGCAGTACTCTACCAGACTGAGCTACACCCCGAACTAGAAACCGGGAAACGAGGGTGGAATACCACGCCCACCGCCAAAAGCGAAGCCCGTAGGCCGGGGTCAGCCTGCCGGGGTCTGCGGCCAAGGGGCAAAGGCGGGGGGTCTCGTCAGGCGGCGTGCATGGCGGCGATGGTCTCGCTGTAATCGGCGGCGCCGAATATCCCGGATCCCGACACGACCACGTCAACGCCGGCTTCTACGACCCTCGAGATGTTGTCGGCTTTTACACCACCGTCGACTTCGAGCAGGCATTCACTACCCGTTTTCTCCTTGAGATCGCTCAGGGTCTGCAGCTTGGGCAGGGAGTTTTCCATGAAACTCTGACCACCGAAACCGGGCACCACGCTCATGATGAGTATCATCGCGGCCCTCTCGATCCAGGGCGAGACGGCCTCTACCGGTGTTGCAGGGTTGATGGCCAGCGATGCACGGCAGCCGTGGCTTTCTATGGCCGACAGGGCGGCTTCGACGTCGTCGACAACTTCGCAGTGCACGGTGATCCAGTCGGCTCCCGCCCGGACGAAGGACTCGACAAAATCAAGGGGGTTTTCGACCATCAGGTGGACATCCAGCGGCAGCTCGGTGGCCTTGTCCAGGGCTCCCACCAGGTCGGGGCCCAGGGTGAGGTTGGGTACGAAGTGGCCGTCCATGACGTCCACGTGGATAAGGTCGGCGCCGGCCAGTTCAACCGCGCGGGCTTCTTCGGCCAGGCGACCGAAGTCGGCGGCGAGTATGGATGGAGCGATAAGGGCCATGCGCGTTTATACGGATCGTGCCCGGGACGGGCAAACGCCGGGCTCAGCGACGGCGCAGTCGCGCGGCAAAGAAGCCGTCGCAGCCGTGCAGGTGAGGAAAGGTACGAAGCCGCCCGCGGGCATCGAGCAGGGGCTGCAGGCAGGCGGCTGCCTCATCGTTGGCCACCGGTTCGGTGAAATCGTCGTTCTCGGCCAGGAAACGATCCACCACGGCGTCGTTTTCGGCGTCCACCAGCGTGCAGGTCGAGTAGACCAGCACCCCGCCCGGGGCAACGCACTCGGCCGCGAGCTGCAGTAGTTCGGCTTGTCGCGCCGCAAGGTCGGCGAGGTCCGACGGCTGTCGGCGCCAGCGTATTTCGGGGTTCTGCCTCAGGGTTCCCAATCCCGAGCAGGGCGCGTCGACCAGTACGGCGTCAAAATCGTCGTCCGTGTCGAGCTGCTGCAACGAGCAGGCGTGAAATTCCACGTTGTCCTGTCCGCTGGCCTCCAGGGTCGAGGCCACGCGGGATCGGGCTCCACGCGCCGGGTCGACTGCAATCACGTGACCGTTTTGGCCGCCCGGCCCCTGGCCTGCCAGGCATGCCGCGTAGGCGGTCTTACCACCAGGCGCGGCGCAGGCGTCGAGCACCCGCTGCCCGGGGCGGGGGTCGAGGTACAACACCACCAGCTGCGAGGCCTCGCCCTGGGACACGGCTATGCCGCTCCAGTCCCCGGTGTTGAGAGCCAGCAGCGCGTCGGGGGCGTAGGGCGCGGCTGTTGCCTCTACCCCGCGCGCGGTCAACTCGGCCAGGGCCTGCTCACGCGGCAGCAGGCAGCGCAGCACGGTAGGCGCGGCCGTGTTGTTGGCCGCCAGCAGGGCAACGGTCTCGTCTTCGCCGAGCTGGTCGAGCCAGGCCTGCACCAGCCACTGCGGGTGCGAGTATTCCAGTGACAGTCGCGCCGCTGCCCCAACCCGCGCGGCGTCGGGTAGCGCTGGAGGACCCTGGCGTATGGCCCTGCGGAGCACGGCGTTGACCATGCCAGCGGCGCGGCGCTGGTGGCGACGCGCGAGATCTACCGAACTGTTGACCGCGGCCCACTCGGGTACGCGGTCGAGGTAGCGCAGCTGGAACAGCCCCAGCCTGATGGCTTCGAGCACCGGGGCATCCATGGCGCTGAGCTTGCGGTCCGAAAGCATTTTGATCTCGTGGTCCAGCGCCAGGCGCCAGGCCAGCGACCCGTATACCAGCAGCGTGGCCAGTGCGCTGTCACGTCGGTCGAGCTGGTCGAGCTCCAGCTGACGGGACAGGGCGGCGTCGGAGAAGGCGCCCGCGTTTACCCGCAGCAGCACCTCCAGGGCCACCGATCGTGAATCAGCTTTCATCGCCGAGTTGTGAGGGTTGGCTGGACGCCCCCAGGCCGCGCAGCCAGGAGGTACAGTCCATGGCCTTCTTGCCCTCGGGATGCACGCGCAGCAGCCTCAGCGCGCCCCGGCCGCAGGCTACCAGCAGCCCCCCCTCGCAGGACAGGACGCGCCCGGGTTCGCCAGCCGCCGCATCGGCCACGATCTCAACGCCCAGCACTTTCAAGCGTCGGTCGCCCAGGGTGGTAAAGGCCCCGGGCCGGGGATGGAAGGCGCGCACCTGTAGCTCGATATCAACCGCGTCGCGGCTCCAGTCCACGCGCATGTCTTCGCTTTGCAGCGCCGGGGCCCAGCTGGCCAGCGAGTCGTCCTGCGGGGTCCAGTCGGCCTTGCCGTCGGCTATACGCTGCACTGCCCGTTCGAGCAGGCGGGCCGAAAGATCGGCCAGCGTTGCGCGCAGTTCTCCACCGTCGGTCTGTCCGCTGATCGTTACTTTCTCGGACAACAGCACGTCGCCCTCGTCGAGCCCGGCGTTGACCCGCATGATGCTCACCCCGCTTTCGCTGCGGCCCTCAAGTATGGCGCGCTCTATGGGCGCGGCTCCACGCAGGTGGGGGAGCAGCGAGGCGTGGGCGTTGATGCAGCCCAGCCGTGGCAGTTCGAACAAGGAGGCCGGCAGTATCCTGCCGTAGGCCACCACCACGCCGAGGTCGGGGCGCAGGTCGCGGAGCCGGGAGTGGACGCCGGCGTCGGCCGGGTCGGCGGGCTGTAACACTTCTATTCCGTGTCCGAGGGCGAGTTCCTTGACGGCCGGTTGCCGCAGCTTGCGGCCTCGCCCGCTTGGCCTGTCAGGGCGGGTGAGCACGGACACGACCCTGTGCGGCCCGGCCAGCAGCCGGTCGAGCGACAGCGCGGCGAAGGGTGGCGTTCCCATGAACAGCAGGCGCAGGCTGCCTGCGGGATCGGGGGGCGGCTGTTCGTCGGCAGCGGGTATGGGTTTTGCCTGCAAGGGTTCGCCCACGGCTTCAGATGCGTGGCACTCCGTCGTCGGGCAGTTCGCCGCTGCGTTTGATTTTCTTCAACCGCTTGCGATACAGGCCCCGCTTCAGCGGCGACAGGTGATCGAGAAAGAGTTTGCCGTCGAGGTGATCTATCTCGTGTTGCAGGCACACTGCTTTCAGCCCGGTGGCCTCGATGCGGACTTCTTCCTGGTCCACGCTCCAGCCGCTCACCAGGACCCTCGCCGAGCGCTGCACCTCGGCGGTGTAGTCCACCACGCTCAGGCAGCCTTCTTCCCAGGTGATGTCACCCTCGGCTTCCACGACCTCGGGGTTGAGCAGGCACAGGGGGGCCAGTCCACGGTTCTCACTGTCGGTGTCCACCACGATGGCGCGCTCGAGCAGGCCCACCTGCGGTGCCGCCAGGCCAACGCCGTTGGCCGCGTACATGGTCTCGACCATGTCAGCCACGTAACCCGCTACCCGGCCGTCTATCTCGGCTATGCGCTCGCTCGTGCGCGTGAGCAGGGGATCGGGGAAGGTGTGAATCCTGAGTACCGCCACGCGCGAGATAAACCGCAGAAAAACTGCACTTGCAAGGGTTTACCCCGGCTCGCCGGGCCGGGTCGCGCGGCCACCCGGGCTGCTAGAGCATGCTCACCGGGTCGACGTCTACCGACATGCGCACGTTGTCCTGCCGGCAGGGGTCCTTGAGCACGTCGCGTATCCAGCCGGCTGCCGCAGCCGTGGTGGCGGCCGACGGGGCGCGCAGCTGCAGCACGAAGCGCCAGCGACCGCGCAGGCGCTCGAGCGGGGCTGGTGCAGGCCCGCGGATTTCGAGCTCGCTCATCTCTCGCGCAGCCGACACCGCCAGCCCGGCCGCTCGCTCGGCCATCAACGAGGCAGCGCCCTGCTCTGAGGATTCGAAGCGCAGCATGACCATGCGCGACCACGGGGGGTAGCCCAGTTCTTCGCGCTCGGCCAGCTCGGACTCGATGAAATCGGTGTAGCGGTGCTCCAGCGCCAGCAGCACCGCCGGGTGATCGGGCTGGTAGGTCTGCAGCACTACCCTGCCCGGTTTTTTTCCCCGCCCCGCCCTGCCCGCCACCTGCGACAGCAACTGGAAGGTCCGTTCGGACGCGCGAAAATCCGGCAGGCCCAGGGTCATGTCGGCGTGCACGACTCCCACGAGCGTAACCCCCGGCGCGTCGTGCCCCTTGGCTATCATCTGCGTTCCGATGAGTACGTCGAACTCACCGCGTCGCCAGCGTGACAACATCGATTGCCCGACTCCCCGGCGCGAGGTGGTGTCGCGGTCCATGCGTTCAACGCTTGCGCCGGGCAGCAACAGGGACACGGCGTCCTGCAGCCGCTGCGTGCCCAGTCCCTGGCCGCTCAGCCCGTCGGCACCGCAGGACGGGCAGCACGACGGCGGGGGTTTTATGGTGTCGCAGTGATGGCAGCGCAGCTCGCGGCGATCGCGGTGAAGCGTCAGCCTGACACTGCAGTTACTGCAGTTCACCGCCTCTCCGCAGGCCCAGCATTGCAGCTGTGAGGCGTAGCCGCGGCGATTGAGAAAGAGCAGGGTCTGGCCGCCTTCCTCGGCGTTGCGTTTCATGAGGTAGCCCAATCGATCGGATATGCCGCCCAGTTTTTCGAGGTCGCGACCGCGCAGGTCCACCGTTTCGATGACAGGCATCGGCCGTTCGAGTATCCTGTGCGGCAGGCGCAGGTGGCCGTAACGCTGCTCGTTGGCGTTGCGCCAGGTTTCAACCGAGGGGGTGGCCGATCCGAGCACCACCGGACAGCCGGCCATGCTGGCCCTCACGATGGCAACGTCGCGTCCGTTGTAGCGCACGCCATCTTCCTGCTTGTATGATCCGTCGTGTTCTTCGTCGACCACCACGAGGCCCAGCTCGGCGATGGGTGCGAGCACAGCCGAACGCGCGCCGACCACTATGCGGGCCTCGCCACGCGCCACGCGGCGCCACTGGTCCCAACGCCGCCCGGCTCCGAGCTCGCTGTGCAGCACTGCCACCGTGGGCCCGAAGCGAGCTACCAGGCGCGACACCAGCTGGTGGGTCAGCGAAATCTCGGGCACCAGCACCAGGGCGCTTCGGCCCAGGGCCAGGGTGGCCGCCACCAGTTGCAGGTAGACCTCGGTCTTGCCGCTCGCGGTTACGCCCTCGAGCAAAAAGCTGCGGTAGCTGCCCAGTGCTTCGCTCACCGCTGCTACCGCGGTGGCCTGCTCCTCGTTGAGCTCAACGCGCTTGTCTACCTCGCTCTCCGTGTCGTGCTCGCGGCAGAGCTCTTCCCTGCTGACTTCGACCAGCCCGGCTTCCTCGAGCGGTCGCAGTTTGTCACGCGTGGAACCGAAAAGCTCGGCCAGTTCGGGCAGGGTGGCGCGCCGGGGTGGGGTATCACGAAGGTACTCGTAGAGTTGCAGTCGCACCGGTGCGCGGCTGCAGAGCTGCTCGGCCATCTCGTCGTCGGCCTTGAGCAGGCGCACGACCGTTCGGTACTGTTCGCTCACCTTCGCTGATTGCAGCAACTGCTCGACCTTGACCGCGCCGCGTTTCTCAAGCGTGGACACGACTGCGCGCAGTGAGCGACTTCCGGTGGCGCGCTCGAGCGAGGGCAGCTCCATTGCCTCGCCGCTTGACCGCAGTGCATCGACAACCGATCGTTGGGCGGGCGTGGATGCCTTGTCAGCATCGAGCAGGCTGACGGTGGCTATGGACGAGGAGGTGAGGCCCTTGCCCAGGGCCAGCGACACCACTTCGCCCAGGCTGCTCAGGTAGTAGTCGGCCATCCAGCGCGACAGCTTCAGCAGCTCGGGGGGAAACACAGGCTTGTCGTCGGTGACTTCGCTGAGATCGCGGCATTTTATTCCTGCCGGAGCTTGCGTCTCAAGCGCCGTCACCAGCGCTGTTACCTTTCGCCGCCCCAGCGGTACCAGGACGCGCACGCCCGGCTGCACGCGCTCGGCGAGGGGCGCGGGCAGCGAGTAGCTCAGCGTGTCGATTCCGGGCACCGGAGGTAAGGGCACCACCCTGGCCCAGCCGGGGCTCGCTGTACCGCCTGCTTTTTCTCCAAGCAGGTCTATTACAGCTGAGTCGTTGACGGGGGCGGGGTCTGGGGTGGAAGCTGCCAAGGTGGCTTTTTGTAACTTCGAACGATGGAAACATCCACGCCGGGCCGTGTTCTGGCACCTGTCCCGCTCGGGATTGGTGGCCGCGGTGATAGAGGCCGCGGACGAGGAGCCGCTTTTACTGGCCTGCGCGGATGCGCAGGCCAGTCTCGGCGGTGCCGATTCAACCGCCCGTGGACTGCTGGTCTGCCCCGGAATAGCCGAGTTGGCGCTGCTGTTGAGGGCCACCGGGTTGCCGCAGATAGCCGCCTTGTCGGCCGACTGCGGAGCGGTTGTCAGGGCGGCGGGCTCCGGGAGCGATCCAGCCGGGGCGGCCGATCTCGCCCCGGGCACGGTAAGGGTACAGCTGAGCGCTGCCGCGGGGATGGTGGCTGGCAGCCACGAAGAACTGCTAGCAACAGCACCCCGGCAACTGGTCGCCGGCGTAAAAACATTGTTTTCGGCCTGCGGACTCAGGCTGGTTGAGCTGGGACTGGCTGATATCGCGGCCGACAACCTGGCCGAGCTCTCGCCACCGGGTAACGGCGAGACCGTCGATCCGTTGATGGCGGTTTCGGTGGCACCGGGCTGCGAAGAGCAGGCCGGTCGGCTCGGCTCGCGGCTGGTCGTGCCGGTGGGACTGGCCCTGGGGAGGATGGGCTTCGATGCCACGACGGGTTGACCTGTTGGCTGGGCTCGGCCGTCGCGACATGGGTCCCGGTGGTGGCAGCCCGCCTTTGTCGCGTAAGTGGTTGTTGCTGGGCTTTCTGTCGTTGTTGCCGCTGGCTTGGCTGGCCTGGCCGGTGTCTGTCGAGCCCCCGGTGGAGGCGGCATCGGCGACTGCATCGGCAGCTGCATCGGCATTGACCGCTCCGGCTCCCGTAGCCGGGGAGCTGGCCGGCGTGGCTGCGGCAGCCGGGGCGGTTGAAAGTCGGACGCTGGAGTACTGGCTCAGGGAAATAGCTGCGGGTGCCGAACTCGAGTTGGTACTCGACCCGGGCCTGGCGGCCGGTGAAATGGTGGCCAGTGTTTCCACGGCCGACTGGCGGCACAAGCTCGAGGCATACGCGCGCGTGGCCGGGTTCGCCTACCGGGTGGACAACGGGATACTCGAGGTGGGTGTCAGTGCTTCCCGGATAGAGGCGCAGCTGGCGGCGGCAGGCTCGCAGCGGCAGCCTTCTCAGGGCGGGCCCAGCGAACAGCCGCCTGCGCCCGCGCCGGGGGTAGAGAGGGTGTTGCCGCTGGGTTTTGCGCAGGCGGACAAGCTCGCCGTTGTGCTTTCCGGGGTGGTAGACAAAAACGCGGCCCGGCTGATAGCCGAGCCCCGCTCCAACAGCCTCATCATGCGGGGCAAGGCCACCGAGCTGGCAAAACTCGAGGGGCTGGTCAGCCTCGTGGACAAACCGAGGCAGGGCTTTCTGCTCGAGGCGAGCATCGTCGAGCTCTCGAGTACCGCGCGCGACGAGCTGGGGGTGCAGTGGAACGTGAGTGGTCGGGTCGGTGCCGGCCTAGATTTTCCGTCGTCTTCGGCCGGCGGGTCTTTGGCTGCGCTCACAGTTGCCACCACCGCCGCGGGGCACGCCATCGAGGCAAGGTTGGGAGCGCTTGAGGCCCAGGGAAGGGTGAGAATAGTATCGCGACCCAGGGTCATGATACTCGAGGGCGGCCGCGCCCGCGTAGAGAGCGTACGCGTGCTCAGGGTACGGTTGCCCGACAGCAACTCGGTAGTAACCGGGGCCGGCGAGGGCCAGGCGCAGGCCAACCGCAAGGCGGTCGAAGAAATACGCGTTGGCGTCAGCATGCTGGTAAAGCCGCGCCTGCTCGGCGACGGTCGCGTGCTGCTCGACATAGAAGCGCGCTCGAGCACCCTGGGAGCGCCGCAGCCTCCCGACGGAATTCCCGAGGAGTTGAGTCGCATGCTCAGCGCCGAGGTGGTAGTGGGCGATGGCGAGACCGCCATCCTGGGGGGTCTGAGGCGCGAGGGGAGCAGCTCCAACGGCGCCGGTCTGCCCTTGCTGTCGAGGGTGCCCGTGCTCGGGGCTCTCTTCGGCCGCCGCGAGGAGGAGAAGAAGAGCGAGGAGTTATTGATACTGGTCACGCCCCGGCTGCTGTCCTGAACCAGGGGGGGCGTGGTCCCTGGGCGCGGCAAGCGCGCAGAATAGTTCCCTCTTCGGCCTGCTGTGCTAAGTTGGCGACATGCTTCGCTTTCTGACAGCCGGTGAGTCCCATGGGCCCTGCCTGACCGTGATAGTTGAAGGCTTGCCTTCGGGCTGTACTGTCAGCGTGGAGGCAATCGACCAGCAGCTGGCCCGCCGCCAGCTGGGTTACGGGCGTGGCGGGCGCATGAAAATCGAGAAAGATCGGGCTGGCATCCGCTCGGGGGTGCGCTGGGGCGAGACCCTGGGCAGTCCCGTAACCCTGGTGATCGAGAACCTCGATTGGAAGAACTGGACCAAGAAAATGTCAGCCGACCCTGCCGATCGCGATCCCTCGCTGGCGGTGACCCGTCCGCGCCCGGGGCACGCCGATCTCGCGGGCAGCCTCAAGTACGACCACGAGGACGTGCGCAACGTTCTCGAGCGGGCTTCCGCCCGCGAGACCACTGCGCGGGTGGCCGCGGGTGGCCTGGTGCGGCAGTTGCTCGAGCACTTCGGTGTTGCCGTGATGGGCTACTGCAGCGAAATAGGCGGGGTGACGGCTGACCACTCGACCATGACGCCCGAAAAGATATTCGCCGCAGCCGAGGATTCGCAGGTGCGCATGGCCGACGCCGACGCCGAAAAGCGCGTGATCGAACTGATAGACGACTGCCGTAAAGACGGCGACACCCTGGGTGGAGTCGTCGAGGTCTGCGTTACCGGCCTGCCGGTGGGGCTCGGCAGCTACGTTCACTGGGATCGCAAGACCGACTCGCGCCTGGCCGCCGCGCTGATGTCCATCCAGGCCACCAAGGGTGTTGAGTTCGGCACCGGTTTTCACGCGTCGCGGGTACGCGGCTCGCAGGTGCACGACGAGATAGTGCTCACCGACGATGGCATTGGCCGCGCGTCAAACAACTATGGTGGTGTCGAGGGTGGCATGACTTCGGGCGAACCACTGTTGCTCAGGGTTGCCTTCAAGCCGATATCGACCCTCATGAAACCGCTGCGCTCGGTGGATCTCGCAAGCGGCAAGGAGTCGAGCGCGGCCGTGGAGCGCTCCGACGTCGTGGCGATACCTGCGGCCGCTGTCATCGCCGAGAACGTGGTCGCCTTCGAACTCGCCCGCCTGTTCCTCGAGAAGTTCGGCGGCGACTCGCTGCGGGAAATTGAGCGCAACTACCAGGGCTATCTTGAGCAGGTCAAGGACAGTCTACCTTGACCCAGGTAATTTTCACCGGGTTCATGGCCAGCGGTAAATCAGCCGTCGGCAGGCGATTGGCCCGGCGTTTGCGGAGACCGTTTATCGACCTTGACCAGCAGATAGAGAAACGCGAAGGGCGCAGCATAGCCGCCATCTTCGATAGCGACGGCGAGGCCGCGTTCAGGGAGATGGAGAGAACGGCGGTGGATGTTCTCGCGGGAGAGCCCGAATCGGTGATAGCTACCGGCGGCGGTACCTTCGTGGACCCGGTCAACCGTGGTCGTCTGCGCGAGCTGGGCGTGGTGGTGTACCTCGCGACCGGCCTGGAGACCATCATCGAACGGGTGTCGCGCAACGATAAGCGGCCGCTGGCTTCGGGCGAGGGCGCAGAGCAGAAGATTCGCGATCTGTGGCAACAACGCCTACCGGTGTACAGGCAGGCCGACATCATGATAGAGACCGACGGGCTTACCGTGGACCAGTCGGCTGCCCGCGTGCAGCGTATGATCGAACCCTGGCTCAAGGGAGAAGCGCCCGCGAGGAAAAAAATAGCTACGGGTGACGGCAGCGACCCGGAGCGCGGCTCGAAATGAACGAAACCCTACAGCTAACCGTGCAACTGGGCCCTCGCTCCTACGACATACTCGTGGGCGAAGGGCTGCTGTTTTCCTGTGGCAGCGCGGTGGCCGGGTTGGAGAATATTTCGCGGGCGATACTGGTCACCAACCCGACCGTGGACGCGCTATACGGTGACCCGGTGCGCGCATCGTTGGAGGCCGCTCCGGGGATAGAGTCCCCGGTGGCGACAGTAGAGATAGCCGACGGTGAAGAGCACAAGTCCCTGGCCACCGTGGAGGGCATTTACGACCGGGTGCTCGAGCTCGGCGGTGATAGAAACACGGTGGTGATCGCGCTCGGTGGCGGGGTGGTCGGCGACGTGGCCGGTTTTGCCGCGGCCACGGTCCTGAGGGGACTGCGCGTTGTCATGTTGCCCACCACGCTATTGGCGCAGGTCGATTCGTCGGTTGGCGGCAAGACAGGGGTGAACCGGCCTCAGGGAAAAAACCTGGTGGGGGCGTTTCACCAGCCGTCGCTGGTGCTGGCCGACACGGCTTGCCTGTCCACGCTTTCGGGACGCGAGTACAGCGCCGGGCTGGCCGAGGTGGTCAAGCATGGCGTTATAGCCGATGCCGAGTTGCTCGAGTTGCTTGAGCAGAAAACCGACGCTGTCCTGGCCAGGGACCCGGCCGTGATGTCGCCGATAGTCGCACGCAATTGCGCGATAAAGGCCGACGTGGTTTCGCGTGACGAGACCGAGAACGGCTTGCGGAGGATCCTGAATTTCGGCCACACGGTGGGGCACGCGCTGGAGCGGCTGACCGACTACAAGCGTTACGTTCACGGCGAGGCTGTATCGATAGGCATGGTAGCGGCGGCGCGGGTGTCACTTCGGCAGGGGGCCTGTGACGCGGCCTTCGTTGAACGGCTTGAATCCCTGCTCGACAGCCTGGGCCTGCCGACGTCTCTGCCCGCTGGCCTTGATCGCGAGGCGGTCGCGGGCGCGGTCATGCACGATAAAAAATCTTCTGGCGGCGGCGTGGTGTTCATTCTGACCGAAGGCGCGGGCTCCTGCCGACAGCAGCTTCTGGATCCTGCTGATATCGTGGCCGCCATGGGAGACAGCGCGGCGGGTGTTTGAAGGTATCGCCGGGCGGTGGCAGACAGGGGAATGATGGCAGCGGCATTGAAAGCCTCGAAGGGTAGAAAAACGTCTACCCCCGGGACCGTACTCGTCTTGCACGGCCCCAATCTCAACCTGCTGGGAACTAGAGAACCCGAGCTCTACGGTAGCGCGACCCTTGCCGACATCGACAGCGCTCTCGGCGCGTTGGCCGGCGAACTGGGCCTGGCGATAGAGTCGTTCCAGTCCAACAGCGAGGGAGAGCTCGTGACTGCCTTGCAGTCTGCCCGCGGGCGCGTGGCCGGTGTTCTTGTCAACGCGGCGGCTTACACCCACACCAGCGTCGCCATACGCGACGCCGTTCTGACACTGGAGTTGCCGGTGATAGAGGTGCACCTGTCCAACATCCACCGCCGCGAAGAGTTCAGGCACAAGTCCTTGCTGTCGGATGTCGTAGACGGGGTGGTGCTGGGATTCGGCATGGACAGTTACCTGCTGGCGCTTCGTGGCCTGGCGGGGATACTCGCGGACTGACTTCTCTTGCCACCTTCGCCGTCCACCTCGAAGCTGCGCGAACGGCTCGCTGAAGAACTTCGCGACCACGCCGAACTTCGCTGGCGTATACTGGGGCTGGGTCGCGGGGCGGCCGCCTGGGTCGCAGCCCGCCTTCTCGAACAGGTCGAACGGCCCGCGCTTGTCATAACCGCTACGCCGGCCGCAGCCGAGAGCATGGTGACGGACCTGGTGGCGCTGATCGGGGAGACCGGGCAGGCGGCTTTCCTCGAGCGCAGGGTGCACCTGTTTGCGGCACCCGAGGCGCCGCCGCTCGAAATGGTGTCTCCGTCCACCGAGGTCATGGCCGCGCGCACAGCGGCGCTGTACCAATTGGCGGCAATGAAGGCGCCGGTCGTCGTGGCTTCGGTCGAAGCACTGGCCTTGCGCTCGGCCCCGCTCGCCTCGTTGCGCGACGCCACCCTGTACCTTCTGCCGGGCGATGAACTCGAGCTTGAGCAGGCAAGGGCCACGCTCGGCGGGCTTGGCTATCGCAGGACGGGCAGCGTTGAAGAAACCGGCGAGTACGCGGTGCGCGGTGGCATAGTCGACCTCTGGCCGCCCGGCGGCGCTTACCCCTGCCGGCTCGAATTGTTCGGAGACGAAATAGAGTCGATGCGGTTTTTTGATCCCGCCGACCAACGTTCTTTCAACGAGACCGAAGAGCTCGCCGTGCTCCCGGTGACCCCGTTTTCGCTGCAACGGATGGCGTCGGCCGAGGCCAGGGCGGCCGTGGCCGAGAGGGCCGAAGAGCTGCTGCTGCCGTCGGGTGAACGGCGGTTGCTCGACGACGCGATGAAGGCTGCGCGCCCCTTTCCCGGCTATGAGCTCATGCTACCAGCCGCCTGCTCGCACACTGAGTGGATGGCTGATGCGCTGCCGGCCGACGCGGTCACGGTGGTGCTCGACCCACCCTCGGTGGAGCAGGCGCTCGAGGAGCAGGTGGACAAACTGGCCGAGGCAGCCGAAGTCGCCCAGGCGGCGGGCGGCTTTTTTCCCGAGCCCCGCGCGCTCTACGCCGACCGTGGTGAGCTGCACGAGTTACTCGCCCGCCGTCCCTTGCTCGAGCTGGACCTGTCCGAGACGCTGGAGTCTTCGGGCTCACCGGGCGATCGCAACTGGAAGTTGGAAAGCTCGGGCAACGCGATCATCACCAGTGCGCGTGCGCAGATGCGCGCCGGTGGCGCGAGGCAGGGGTTCGCGCCGGTCGCCAGGGAACTGGTCGCGGCCCGTGCATCGGGATCGAGCGTGATCGTGACGGCCAGCGATCACGCCCAGGCCGGCAGGGTAGAGCACCTGCTTGAGCTTGAAGGCGTTGAGGACGTAGCGCGTTTTGAAACCCTGGTAGAGGCGCTCGAGGGCGACCGCGAGCAGCTGAAGATAGTAGAAGCTCATCTCGAGTACGGTTTCCGCATGCCAGCCGACGGCCTCGTGCTGGTCACAGACGAAGAAATCTTCGGGCAGAAGCGGCAGCATCGTCGCCACCGTCGCGTTTCGCGAGCGCGCGCCATGACCGCGCTTGCCCAGTTGGAGCCAGGCGGCTTCATGGTCCACGTGGACCACGGCATCGGGCTTTACCGGGGGCTGAAGCACATCACCGTGGCCGGCAGCGGGGGCGACTTCCTGCACCTGGAATACGCCGGCGGCGACAGGCTCTACCTGCCGGTCGATCGCATAAACCTGGTCGAAAAGTTTTCCGGCGCTGGGACCTCGGACCCCCAGCTCGATCGCCTCGGCTCTACTTCCTGGCAGCGCACCACCAAGCGCGCACGCGAGTCGGTCATGGTCATGGCCGCCGAACTGCTCGAGCTAGAAGCGTGGCGATCGGTGCACACGCGGCCGTGCTTCGTGGAACCGGGGGCAGACTTCGAGGAGTTCGAGGCGCGGTTTCCTTTCGAAGAAACCGAGGGACAGGCCCAGGCCATACGCGACGTGGTCGGCGACCTGCAACGCGAAGTCCCCATGGATCGCCTGGTCTGCGGCGACGTTGGTTTCGGCAAGACCGAGGTCGCCATGAGGGCCGCCTACCTGGTGGCCATGGGAGGCCGGCAGGTGGCAATACTGGTACCCACTACGGTACTGGCACGGCAGCACTACGAAACCCTGCGCGAGCGTTTCAAGGACTACCCGTTGCGCATAGGCATGGTGTCTCGGCTGGGCTCCAAGGCCGAGAACGCGCTAGTGCTTGAGCAGCTGGCCGCCGGCACCATGGACCTGGTGGTAGGCACCCATCGCCTGCTTCAGAAAGACGTTCACTTTGCCCGGCTGGGCATGCTGGTGGTGGACGAAGAACACCGCTTCGGGGTGAGCGCCAAGGAAAAGCTCAAGCGCCTGCGTAAAGAGGTCGATGTGCTTACGCTCTCGGCCACACCCATACCAAGGACGCTGCAGATGGCCATGGGGGGGGTGCGGAATCTCAGTCTCATCGAGACCGCGCCCGTCGATCGCCTGGCCGTGCGCACCTACGTTTCACGCAAGGATGACGGGCTCATCCGCCAGGCTGTCCTGAGGGAACTCGGCCGTGGCGGCCAGGTGTTCTACGTGCACAACCGTGTGAGCTCCATAGCGGCGGTGGCCAGGCGGTTGGAGGAGCTGGTGCCCGAGGCCCGCGTCGCGGTGGGGCACGGGCAGATGAACGAGCATGAACTCGAGCGCGTGATGGTCGACTTCGTGGCCGGCGACAGCAACCTGTTGTTGTGTACCTCGATAATAGAATCGGGTCTCGACATCACCAACGCCAATACGATGCTGATCAACCGGGCCGACACCTTCGGCCTGTCGCAGCTCTACCAGTTGCGCGGCCGAGTGGGCCGCTCGCACCGGCGGGCATACGCGTACCTGATGATATCGGGCGAGAAGCCGGTGACCGAGGAAGCCGCGCGCAGGCTCGACGTGCTCAAGGAGCTCGACGAACTGGGCAGCGGTTTCAGGGTGGCGGCCCACGACATGGAGATACGCGGGGCGGGCAACCTGCTCGGGCGAGAGCAGTCGGGCCACATGATGGCCATCGGATTTGACCTCTACATGCGCATGATGGAAGAGGCCGTGCAGGAGCTCAGGGGCTTGCAGGTCGGCCCGTCGGTTGAGCCCGAGATAGATCTCGGCGCAGATGCCTACCTGCCAGAGTCTTACATCGAGGATGTGGGCGAGCGCCTGCTGGTGTACAAGCGGCTTGCCAACGCCTCGGGCAGGCACGAAATCGAGGCGATGTCCGATGAAATGGCCGATCGCTTCGGCCCCCTGCCCGATCCCGCCGACAACCTCCTGCGCGTGATGGCCCTTCGTCCGGCGCTCAAGAAGTTGGCGGTAGTGGGGCTGAAGGCCGGCGCAGGCGTGGTCACGGTGCGCTTGCACGAGGATTCGCCCGTGGACATCTCCGCCCTGGTAGCCATGGTTGCCGACGAGCCGCAGGCTCTCAGGCTCAAGCCGGACGGCCTGTTGTCGGCGAGGCTTGAGGGCGGGGGCTGGACAGAGACCGTGGACGAGATTGAGAAGTTGCTTGAAAAGCTGTTATCTCTGGTTGATGCTGATGTTGAGGCAACGGGTGACAGAACAGGATCACAGGATCCCGGCGACAGGCCTGGCCCTGGCGGTGGCGATGGCAGTAAACATCGCCCTGCCGCCGACCTCGGCCGCGGCTGATATCGCGAGTGGCGCGTCGTCGGGCACGCGGCTTCTCAACGCGGTCGTGGCCAGCATCGACGGGCAGGCGGTGACACTGCGCGATCTCGAAGAGTTTGAGCGCACGCGCGCCATGTTCATGCCTCCCGAGGCTCGCGACACCCGGCAGAAACGCCTCGATGCTCTCGTGCAGACACGCATGTACCGGCTCGAGTACGAGTACGGCGGCATGGAGGCTTCGGATGCCGACGTCGGAAAGTATATAGACAACGTACTTGAGCAGACCAATAGCAGCCGCGAGGACCTGTTGGCCACGCTCGAGGGCCTGGGCCTGGGCTGGGAAGACTACTTTGAACGCATGCGCGAAGAGGTGCTGCGCCTGGCCCTGATCAACCGCGAAGTGAGTTCGCGCGTGAGCGTGACCCCCGAGGAAATCGAGCGCGCATGGGCGGCCGACCCTTCTTACGATCTTCCGGCGAGGGTGGAGGTCGCGCATATTTATCTTACCGATCCCGTTGGTGACTACCTGGAGGACAAGCTCGAGGCGCGACGTGAACTGGCCGCGAGGCTGCACTCGGAGCTGGGGCGCGATAGTTTTGCCGACGCAGCGCGGCGGCATTCGGACGGGCCCACGGCGGCCGACGGCGGGCTGCTGGGCGTGTTCAGGCGGGGTTCGATGTCGAGCGAATTCGAGGGTGCGATTTCTTCGCTGAGCGAGGGGGAGATCAGTCCTCCATTCGAGGCCGCCGGCGGCCTCAACTTGATCCACCTGGTCAAAGAGCACCCGCAGGGCCGGGTAGCCCTGGAAGATGTAAGCGAGCAGATCGAGACAAGGCTATACAACGAGGCCATGGACAGTCGCTTTCAGCGCTTCTCGGTCGAAGACCTGCCGCAACGTCACTACGTCCGCAAGATGCTCGGAGAAGTAGAGGAACTCGCCGCGCGGTGAAACCTGTCCTGGCTGTGAGCATGGGCGACCCGGCCGGTATAGGCCCGGAGGTCCTGCTGTCGGCTGCCGCCCGTCCCGGCGTGGCCAGGGCCTGTTCGCTCGTAGTGTACGGCGACAGCGCAGTGCTGGCCGAGGCCAGGAGCGCACTGGGCATGTCGGCTTCTGCCGCGACCGCCATTATCCGGGTCGAGGAAGTGACAGCGCTGCGGCTTCGCGGGCAACTGCCTCGGCCTTCTGCCAGGGCCGGCGAGGCGGCATTTAGATACCTTGACGCCGCCGCGCGGGCAGTTCAGCTCGGCCAGCACGACGCCCTGGTGACCGCGCCTATAAACAAGCAGTGGCTCAATCAAGCGGGCCATCGTTACGACGGCCACACCGGTTACCTTTCGCAGCTTGCGGGTAAGCCGGCCACGATGATGCTGGTTGGTCGCCGGCTACGCGTTGTTCTGGCCACGACCCACGTCGCTCTTTGCGAAGTTTCCGGGGCCCTGGACGAGGGCGCGCTGGTGGACAAGGCCCTTACGAGCAGCGAACATCTGCGACGGTTTCACGGCCTTGACCGGCCGCGTATGGCTGTGGCAGCCCTCAACCCCCACGGCGGTGAGGGCGGGCTGTTCGGCGACGAGGAAAACAGGGTCATCGCGCCCGCCGTGCGGCGCATGCGCAGGCGCGGATTGGACGCCATTGGCCCGCTGCCCGCCGATACCCTGTTTGCGCAGGCCGCGAAGGGAAACTACGATGTGGTTCTCTGCATGTACCACGATCAGGCTCTTATACCTTTGAAATTATTGGACTTTGGTGGGGCGGTGAACATAAGTATGGGTTTGCCCTTCCTGCGTACGTCGCCTGATCACGGGACTGCCTATGACCTTGCCGGTAGCGGCGAAGCCGACGCGGGCAGCATGGCCGGGGCCATGCTGATGGCTGCACGCATGCTGAAAAGCGCGCGCCGGAAAGACTGAGGATGATACGCAGACGTGAGGTTGGAGTAGAGCGATGAAGATGAACCCGGAAATATTTCGCGAGTACGACATACGCGGAATAGCAGGCAAAGATTACGACGACGCTTTCGTCGAGGCCCTGGGCCGTGCTTACGGCACTTACCTGCAGCGCAACGGTATCACGCGCGCCGTGGTGGGTCGGGACTGCCGACTGAGTGGCCCCACCTACCACCGCATCATGAAGTCGGCCCTGCGGTCGACCGGGGTCGACGTGATCGACATAGGCGAGTGCCCCACCCCGCTGATGTACTTCGCCGTTTTTCATCTCGATCTCATGGGAGGAATACAGGTTACCGGTAGCCACAACCCGGCCGACCACAACGGCTTTAAAATCTGCAAGGGCAAATGGACCATCCACGGCGACGAAATCATGGAGCTCGGTCGCATCATAGAAAGCGGCGACATGATGCGCGGCGATGGGACCGAGGAGAGTTACCCCATCATTCCCGCGTACCAGGGCTACCTCGAAGAGCAGTTCGGGCGCTGCGGTGAGGGTGTCAAGGTCGTGGTGGATTCCGGTAACGGGACTGCCGGTCCCGTGGCTCCTGCGGTGTACCGATCGATGGGTTGCCAGGTCGTCGAACTTTTCAGCGAGCCGGACGGCTCGTTTCCCAATCATCACCCCGACCCCACCGTGGAAGAAAACGTGCGCGACCTAGTGGCCGCGGTTGCCGAAGAAAAAGCCGACCTCGGGATAGCCTTTGACGGTGATTCGGACCGCATCGGCCTGGTCGACAGCGAGGGGCGCATCATCTGGGGCGACGAAATGCTGGTGGTATTCGCCCGCGACATACTCGAGGCCAATCCCGGTGCCACCGTGGTGTCCGAGGTCAAGTGTTCGCAGAGACTCTACGACGACATAGCCGACCGCGGTGGAAAGGGGATCATGTGGAAGGCGGGGCACTCGTTGCTCAAGGCGAAGATGCGCGAGACCGGCGCCCTGCTGGGCGGCGAAATGAGTGGCCACCTGGCTTTTGCTGACCGCTACTTCGGTTTCGATGACGCCATCTACGCCGGTGCCCGCATGATCGAGATACTGGCGCGCAGCGGCGTGCCGCTGTCGGAGGCGTTGTCGGATCTACCCCACGCGGTTTACACCCCCGAGATAAGGTTGGACTGCCCGGACGCCATCAAGTTCGAACTGGCCGAGCGAGCGCGCGATCGTTTTCGCGAGAAGGATTGCGACATTATCGACGTTGACGGGGTGAGGGTGCGTTTTGAAAACGGTTGGGGCCTGGTCAGGGCTTCCAATACCCAGCCCGTGCTCGTGCTTCGCTTCGAGGCCGACAACGAAGAGAACCTTTCGAAGTACCGTAGCTTCGTGGAGGACGAGCTCTCGGCCCTGCGCGCCGAGCTCGAGGATGCGTAGACCGCCGGGTGGCAGACCAGATCGTCATTCGTGGTGCGCGTGAACACAATCTTCGCGACATAAACGTCACCATTCCGCGCAACAGCATGGTCGTGCTCACGGGCCTGTCGGGCTCGGGCAAGTCGTCGCTGGCCTTTGACACCATCTACGCCGAGGGTCAGCGCCGTTACGTTGAATCGTTGTCCGCTTACGCCAGGCAGTTCATGGACCAGGCCGAAAAGCCCGACGTCGATTCCATAGAGGGGTTGTCGCCGTCGGTAGCGATCGAGCAGAAAACCAGTGGCCGTAACCCGCGCTCCACGGTTGGCACTGTCACCGAGGTCTACGACTTCATGCGCCTGCTGTTTGCCAACGTGGGTCGCCCCTTCTGCTACGGCTGCGACCGGGAGATCTCGGCGCAGAGCGTCGGCCAGATCGTTGACAGGGTCATGGCGCTGCCGCCACGCACACGCATAGAGGTGCTCGCGCCGGTGGTTCGAGATCGCAAGGGAGAGTACCGCAAGGAACTGGCCGACCTCAGGCGCAGGGGCTTCGTGAGGGCGCGCATCGATGGCGAAATGGTTGAGCTCGATCCCGGGCTCAAGCTGGCCAGGCAGCAGCGACACACCGTAGAAGTCGTTGTCGACCGCCTGATAGCCCGCAAGGGAATAGAGCAACGGCTTACCGATTCGGTGGAAGTGGCGCTGCGGCTCGCGGACGGCAATCTCGTGGTTCGCAGCTCGAAAAAATCCGACGACAAGAGTGACACTCACGGTTTCAGCCAACGCCACGCTTGCTCGTACTGTGACCTGTCCTGGCCCGAGGTCGTGCCGAGGATGTTTTCTTTCAACAGCCCGCAGGGAGCGTGCCCGTCCTGCAATGGGCTGGGCCGCGCCACGCGCATTGATTTCGCCAAGCTCGTTGCTGATCCCACGGTGTCACTTGAGAAGGGGGCGATACCCGCGTGGAACAAGCGCCTGCTGAAGAAATACGCGTCGGCCATAAGGAGCATAACCGCGCATTTCGGCTCCGATGCTTCGACGCCCTTCGGGCAGTTGCCCGACGGGGCCCGCGAGATGCTGCTGACCGGGAGCGCGGGCGCGGCGATACACTCGATAACCGCGGGTGGCAAGACCGGCGTGCGCCCGATGCGGAGCTTTCCGGGTATCGTGACGATAATCGAGCGGCGTTACCGGGAATCTGAATCTGATTTTGTCCGCTCAGAACTCGAGCGTTTCATGTCGGAAAACAGCTGCGAGGATTGCGGGGGGACGCGCCTGCGAATCGAGGCGCGGCACGTGCGCATCGGGGGCAAGGGCATTCACGAGGTCTGTGCGATGCCGATCTCCGACGCGCAGTTTTTTTTCTCGTCGCTGAAACTCACCGCCGCCGAACGGCGCATAGCGAAATTGGTGCTGCGCGAGGTAGAGGAGCGGCTTGGATTCCTGGCCGACGTGGGGCTGGTATACCTGTCGCTGGACCGCGCGGCGGCCACCTTGTCGGGCGGTGAGAGCCAGCGTATAAGGCTCGCAACGCAGATAGGCGCGGGCCTGTCGGGTGTGCTCTACGTTCTCGACGAGCCTTCGATTGGCCTGCACCCGCGCGACAACGGCAGGCTGCTCAAGAGCCTGCGCGGGCTCACGAAGACGGGCAACAGCGTGATCGTGGTCGAACACGACGCCGACACGATGGTGGCGGCTGACCATGTAATCGACATGGGCCCGGGAGCCGGCCGTCTCGGTGGGACGATAGTGGCCGAGGGCACCGCCGAGGAACTCAAGCAGGACGACAACTCGCTGACGGGGGCTTACCTCGCCGGTCGCGAGCTCATAGCCCTGCCGGATGTTCGCCGCCCGGGCAACGGAAAGAAACTCCGCTTGCTGGGCGCGTCGGCCAACAACCTCGACGAGGTCGACGTGGAGTTTCCGCTTGGCACCTTCACCTGCGTGACCGGCGTGTCGGGCTCGGGCAAGAGTTCGCTGGTCATTGATACCCTGCACGCCGAGCTGGCCCGCCGCCTGCACAACTACCAGGGCGAAGTGGGGGCAATGAAAAAACTGGAAGGGGTGGAGGCGATAGACAAGGTCATCGACATCGACCAGGCCCCGATAGGACGAAGCCCGCGTTCAAACCCCTCGACTTACACCGGACTGTTCTCCGACATTCGTACGCTCTTTGCCGGGGTGCCCGAGGCGCGTATGCGCGGCTACGAGATCGGCCGTTTTTCTTTCAACGTCAAGGGTGGCCGCTGCGAAGCCTGTGCCGGAGACGGCCTGCGCAGGGTCGAGATGCACTTTCTACCCGACGTGTTTGTCACCTGCGACGTGTGCTCGGGTAAGCGCTACAACCGCGAGACGCTGCAGGTTCGTTACAAGGGCCGCACCGTGGCCAACGTGCTCGACATGACCGTGGCCGAGGCGCTGGAGTTTTTTGAGGCCGTGCCCGCCGCGAGGCGCAAGCTCGAGACACTCGCGGCGGTGGGCCTCGACTACGTGCATCTCGGCCAGCCGGCCAACACGCTCTCGGGTGGCGAGGCCCAGCGCATAAAGCTGGCTAAAGAACTGGCGCGAGCCGCGACCGGCAGCACTTTTTACATCCTCGACGAGCCGACAACGGGACTTCACTTTGCCGACGTGCGTAAGCTGCTCGAGGTGCTCAACCGGCTCGTTGAAGCGGGCAATACCGTGGTGGTAATCGAGCACCACGTGGACGTGATCAAGACAGCAGATCACGTTATCGACATGGGCCCTGACGGTGGCGACGGTGGTGGGCGCGTGGTGGTGGCCGGCACCCCCGAACAGGTGGTAGCCTGTTCCGAATCGCACACCGCTAAGTGTCTCTCCCAGGCGGGTGTGGGCTGAAGTTCTTGCTCGCAGGGGGCTCCCTGCCCGGTAATAATGCCTTGAATAACCGGCGCTTGTGCGTAATATCGTCATGATACGCGGGCCGCGACCCGTGACACCATGACCACCCGAGGCGACAGGACTGTTTACCTGGACAACCAGGCCACCACGCGGGTGGACCCGCGCGTGCTCGAAGAAATGCTGCCCGCCCTCGGCGGGGTCTACGGCAACCCGGCCAGTCGCAGTCACCGCCTGGGCTGGGAGGCCGATGCGCTGGTTGAAACTGCCAGGGAAAGAGTGGCCGATCTTATCGGCGCCCAGCCGGGCGAGATACTGTTTACCAGCGGCGCCACCGAGTCCGACAACCTCGCCATAAAAGGCGCCCTGCCCTTTCTGCGGGAGCGTGGTTGCCACGTGATCACCGTGGCTACAGAACACAGGGCCGTGCTCGATCCCTGCCGCCAACTCCAGGACGAGGGGCTCCTGGAGCTTACGACACTGGGCGTGGACGAGCAGGGCATGGTCAGCGTGGATGAGCTGCGAGCGGCGCTGCGCGACGACACTGTGCTGGTATCGGTGATGCAGGCCAACAACGAGATCGGTGTCGTGCAGCCGATCGCCGAGCTCGTGGCCGCCACCCACGAAAAGGGTGCGCTGTTTCACTGCGACGCTGCGCAATCGGTGGGCAGGATGGCTGTTGACGTGGCTCGGCTGGGCGCCGACATGGTCTCTGTTTCTGCGCACAAGCTTTACGGGCCCAAGGGCGTGGGCGCACTGTACCTGCGTAGAAGTGGCCGCCGGGTTCGCCTGCAGGCCCAGGTCCTGGGAGGCGGTCACGAACGCGGACTGCGTTCGGGTACCCTCAACGTACCGGGCATAGTGGGGCTGGGCATGGCATGCCGCCTGGCCGGCGAAGAATGGCAGGACGAAGCGCAACGCGTGCTGGGGCTCAGGCAGCGGCTTGCCTCGCGGTTGTTCGCCGGCCTGGACCAGGTGCAGCTCAACGGCCATCCGGAGCATCGACTGCCCGGCAATCTCAACCTGAGTTTTGCCTGTGTCGAGGGCGAATCGCTTATGATGGGCCTGCCCGACGTAGCAGTATCATCGGGCTCGGCCTGCAGCTCGGCCAGCATGGAGCCCTCGTACGTTCTGCGTGCGCTCGGTCGCAGCAGCGAGCAGGCGCACTCGTCTATTCGTTTTGGTGTTGGCCGTTTCAATGACGAATCGGATATCGATTTCGCGGCTGATAGAGTGATAGCCGAGGTCGAAAGACTGCGTAAGCTGTCGCCGCTGTACAGGCGGGAAGAGCGGGAGGTTGCAAGCGGATGAACATAAGTGACAAGGCGGCCGAAAGGATAATCGGCCTGGTTGAAGAAGCCGGGCCGGCCAACGGCCTGAGGATCAGGGTCACCGGTGGTGGATGTTCGGGCTTGCAGTACCGGATACAGCTCGACGAAGAGAAGAAGGGCGACAAGGTCTTTGAAAACGGCAGTGCGAAATTGTACGTTGACCGCCGCAGCTTTCTTTACGTGAATGGCAGTACCGTTGATTTCAGCGACGATCTCGTAAATGCCGGTTTTAAGGTAGAAAATCCGAACGTGAAGAGCAGCTGCGGCTGCGGCGAGTCCTTCGTGGTCTGACGTCTGCGGCTGCCGCGCTTTGCGGATCATGCACAGGCGGCCAGCGATAATTGCAATCTCGGGCGGGCTTGTGCCATGCTTAATGCATTGCGGTTCGGTTCAGCCGGGCCTGCGGGAAGTGGTGGAGCTGCCCTTTGGGGTGGATCGCATCGGTGGAGTGGAAAAGAGAGGCGGGCCCTCGGTGGTACCGTTTTCTCGTGAGTGGCTGGGAGGTGTGCGATGGTGGAAGCGGAACGTACTCGTTACGAGGCTGAAGAGCGCCTTAACGATCTTTTTGAACCCGATGTCCTGTTGCCGGGGCAGTACTTTGCGGCGCTGAAGCGAAAGAGTTTTCGTTGCGGTGAGCACAGGCTGGTGGTGGCAATACTTCAGGACGGCGTCGAGTGTTTTCAGAAACACATCCACGCTCGTGATGCCAAGCGGCGGCAGCTTTTTGTTGACGCCGAGGCCTGGGTATCCGACGTCGACAACTGGGATACTTTTTCGTTCAACAACGTAGCGTCGATGCTGGGCATCAACCCGGTGTACGTGCGCGAGGGCATGCTGGCGTGGCGTGACGCCGAGCGCACCCGGATGCGGACCCGTATCCTGGCCGAGGCGATGCAGGAGATGACGGTGGCCCGGCTCCCCTCGGAGGCGGAGCCCGAGTACGCGCCGATGCAGGCCACGGCCTGAATCAGCCTCACGGGTGTTGGCCTTTGAGGCGGGGGCCCCGGAATGCCTTATACCACCCGTATAGATTGTCCTGGCTGTGGGCGGCCGCTTATCCGCAAGGGGGGCGGCCGCTGCTCTGCTTGCGGGGCATCGATAAGCGCCCACGTTGCGCGCGCGCGCCTGCGCGAGAAGCGCATAGAACAGGTCACCGCGGCTGTCGCTACCGTCCTGGTCCTGGCCCTGTTCCTGTGGGCCGGTGGTGCCGGCCTCTTTGAAGGCATACTGGTTTACGCCGTGGGGGGGCTGGCGGTGTGGTGGTGGGCCAAGGGTACCTTCTGGAGTCGACGGCTGCCGGCCGATGACGAGGCCGATGACGAGGCCGACTGACCGTTCTCAGTCCTGTTGGTCGGGGTCCAGCTGCAGGTAGTTACCCAGCCATGCGACTGCAACATAGAACGGACCCGTGTCGAGCAGCGCTATCGTGAACTTGAAAACGTAGGCCGAGCTTATGAAGACAAGCAGCTGGGCGGCGACCGGGCGCGCAGGGTCTATCGGCAGGGCGCCCGCCCAGTAGTGGGTGATCGTGATCACGGCCACGCTGTCCACCAGCTGGCTGACCATGGTCGAGCCGTTATTTCTCAACCACAGGTGTCGTCCGTTGGTGAGCCGTTTCCAGAAATGAAACAGCTGCACGTCTATCAGCTGGGCGGCCAGGTAGGCCACCATCGATGCCATGACGGCGCCGAAGGCGAGTTCGCGCAGCCCGAAGAATACCTCGCTGGCGTCGCCCTCCCCCGCCCCGGGTAGCACGCCGCCGAGCCAGAGGATGAACACGACCCAGGCGTTGAGTCCCAGGCCGGTCATGACCACGGCGTTGGTGCGACGCTTGCCGTAGAATTCAGACAACAGGTCGGTACACAGGAAGGTCAGCGGGTAGGGCAGCACGCCAACGGCCAGGACCATGGGCACGGTTACACCTGCGAACGGCAGCGTGAAGGACAGGTCAATAAAGCGGGTGATGCCGAGCAGGTTGAGCATCGCCAGGGTGCCCAGAAAAAAACCCGACAGCACGAGGAAAACGTTTTCCCTGCGCCTTCTTATCGTTGCCGTCAGCTGGGAGTCAGTCGGGTCCTTGGGCCTTGGGAACATAGCTTGCATCTGTAGCCGCGAGCAGGCCGCCTGGCAAGCCGGCGTTGACCGGGTGGTGGGGCTGGCGTAAACGAAACTTCGGAGGAACGTTGGTGAAAGTAATAATCGGAACGGGTAAAGCTGGAGAATTGAAGGATGACCTTCTGGTCATTCCTGTAGCGCTTGGTTCAGAAACGGCCGGCGCGGTGCATGAATTGTCGGCCGAGGACAAGCGCGCTGTTTCGCGACGGGTGAAAATGACGGCCTACAAGGGCTCGTCGGGCGGCAGGCTGCTCGTGCAGTTGGCCGACCGCGACGTGCTGCTGGTGGGTATCGGCGATGCCGGCAACAGTGACCTCGAAGACCTGCGGCGTGCTGCGGCGCGTGGCCGTGCGGTGGCGGGCGAGGTACGGGCAAAAAGAGTCGCAATCTGTCTTTCGGGTGCCGTGCGTCCCGAGCGCGTCACGGCGGCCATAGAGGGCTTCACGTTGGCGGGGTACCGTTTTGATCGCTACCGTTCGGGCGACAAGAGCAGCTACGCGGGCCCCTCGAGGCTCACTGTTAACGGCACGCGGCTGAAGCGTGACGCGGCCAGCCGCAAGGCCGTAAGCGAGGCTGGCGTCGCGTGCGAATCGGTGGCCCTGGTGCGCGATCTCGTAAACGAGATGTCGAGCGTCAAGACGCCCTCGTACCTTGTAAAGACCGCGCGCTCGATCACCCGTGGCACGGGAATACGTTGCGAGGCCTGGCAGGGTAAGCGCCTGCAGGACGAGGGCATGAACGGCATCATCGCGGTGTCGGCCGGCAGCGTTGAGCCTGGCGCGTTCCTGCGCATGACTTACAAGCCCAGTGGTAAGCCGCGCGCGCGCGTGGCCATCGTCGGCAAGGGTGTGACCTTTGATTCAGGCGGTCTTTCGCTCAAGCCGGCCAAGTCGATGGAGTGGATGAAGCAGGACATGTCGGGCGCAGCTGTAGTGCTGGGCGTCATGAAGGCTTTGCCCGCACTGGCCCCGCAGGTCGAGGTTCGCGGTTACATAGCGGCCGCCGAGAACATGCCCGGGCAGGGGGCCCAGAAGCCGGGCGACATTATCACCTACCGAAACGGCAAGACCGCCGAGGTGCTCAATACCGACGCCGAGGGCAGGCTGGTACTGGCCGACGCGCTCTGCGTGGCCTCCGAAGACAAGCCCGATTGCATAATCGACCTGGCCACTCTCACCGGTGCGTGCCTGGTGGCGCTGGGCAGCAGCGTGGCCGGCATCATGGGCAACGACCAGGGACTGGTGGACGAACTCATCGCGCGCGGCAACCAGACCGGCGAGCGCATGTGGCAGCTCCCCTTGGTGGAAGACTACCGGTCCGACATCAAGTCGAGCGTGGCCGACATCAAGAACATCGGCGCGGGCTACGGCGGCACGATAACCGCGGCCATGTTCCTCGAGGCTTTTGTAGATGACGTGTCCTGGGCTCACATCGACATAGCCGGACCCGCCTTCGCCGAGAAGCCGGGGCCCTATGCCCCGCGGGGCGGCACCGGCTTCGGCGTTCGCGCGCTGCTGTCCTACCTGGCGAAGATCTAGCTGCGAGCCGGGACCGGGGGCGCTCAGTCGATCAGGTCGCGGAGCAGCTCGAGCGCCTGCTCGCGTGTCTCCAGCTGGCCTTCGAGCTGGGCGTCTTCGACGGTGGCCAGCAGTTCTTTGAAACGCGGACCGGGCTTCATGCCCATCTCCACGAGATCGTGACCCGTGACCAGCGGCGCCGGCTTGATGACTTCTTCGGGCAGGTCGCGCAGCGAGTCGCTGCAGAACTGGTAATCGCCGAGGTCTGAGCTCGAAGACGTGCCGTCCATGCGCACCAGTTCGAGTAGTTCTTCTATTCCGTCCTGGCCGAGGAAGCGCTTCAACGTGGACTGCTTCATGTCCCTGGCGTTGCAGTGGCGCAGGTGCTGGTCGACGAGAAACGATACCCTCTCGATGGTTGCGTTACTCATGCGCAGACGTCGGCATATGGATTCGGCCATGCGGCTACCGTCGCGGGTGTGGCCGTGGAAGGTGTGTCGTCCGTCCCTGATCAGGTGGCAGGGCGGTTTGGCGACGTCGTGCAGCAGGAGGCCGAGCGCGAGCGTTGCCGTGCAGCCGGCCTCGAGCTGTTCTATGCAGGCCAGCGTGTGTAGGTAAACGTCGCCCTCGGGATGGAAGTCGCTGTCCTGCTCGACGCCTTTCATCGCTGTGATTTCGGGCAGCACTATCTCGAGTAGACCGGCCTCGTCCATGAGTTCGAAACCGCGCCTGGCCGATCCTTCTGTAAGTACGCGCACGAGTTCGTCGGCTATGCGTTCGGCCGAAACCAGTTCGATCGTATCGGCGTGGTCGCGCGCGGCCTGCATGGTGGCGGGGTCGATTTCGAAACCCAGGCGTGCCGCGAAACGCACGGCTCGCAACATGCGCAGCCTGTCCTCCGAAAAACGCTTGGCCGGGTCGCCGACCGCCCTGACCAGGCCGGCCTCGAGGTCGCGCTGGCCGTTGTTGTAATCGATGATTTCATCTTTGAGCGGGTCTTCGAACATCGAGTTGATTGTGAAATCGCGGCGATCGGAGTCGGCGCGGGCGTCGGCGAAGGTAACCGTTTCGGGGTGACGGCCGTCCAGGTAATCGCCATCGCTGCGGAAGGTGGCTACCTCGAAGGAGTGGCCCCGGTAGTTCACGATCAGGATCCCGAACCGTCGGCCAACGGCAATGGTGCGATCAAAGATGGATTCCACCTGCCCGGGCCGGGCCGAGGTGGCAATGTCGTAGTCTCCCGGCTCTCGGTTGAGGAGAACGTCGCGGACGCAGCCGCCGGCAAAAAGGGCCACGTGGCCGGCGTCGACCAGCTTCTGGACCAGCTCAGTGGCTATGGCGCGCAGCGACATGCATGAATGCTTTCACGCGGCACCGTCCAAGGTCAAGCGGGGGGAGACCGTCCTTTCCCCCGGTCCGTTTGTCTGGCGGGTGGGAAAGGGGCAGATTACCGGCCGTGGCTGCGCGTTCAGACAAACTCGCCGATCTTCCCTCTGTGGACAGCGTTCTCGCGGGCTCGCGTGGGCGGTCGCTGCTCGAGCGCTGGTCGCGGACGGCACTGGTCGAGGCTACCCGGAAGGTTATCGAAGCCTTGCGGCGCGTCCTGCTGGCGCAGGAAGAGCTGGCCGACGAGGAGCTCAGCGCCGACGCTGTTGGCCTGGCCGCTGCCGCGCTGCTCGAATCGGGCGAGCGGTCTGCTCCCGCCGAGATGGTCAACGCCACCGGGGTTATCCTTCACACCAACCTCGGGCGCGCCCTGCTCGCGGACGAGGCTGCCGAGGCGGCGCTGCGGGCCGCCACCGCGCCCTGCGCCCTGGAGTACGATATCGACAGCGCCGGCCGCGGTGACCGGGATTCGATCGTCGAGCAGCACCTGGTCGCGCTCACCGGTGCCGAGGCCGCGACGGTGGTTAACAACAACGCCGCCGCCGTCCTGCTCACGCTGGCTTCGCTGGCCGAGGGCCGCGAGGTGCTCGTGTCACGCGGCGAACTGGTAGAGATCGGTGGCTCGTTTCGTATCCCCGATGTCATGGCCGCCAGCGGTGCGTTGATGCGAGAAGTCGGCACCACCAACCGTACCCACCTGGCCGATTACGAACAGGCCCTTGGCGTTAATTCGGCCATGCTGCTCAAGGTGCACCCGAGCAATTACCGCGTGGAGGGTTTTACCTCGGCAGTGTCCATAGCCGAGCTGGCCGGGCTGGCGTCGGCGAGACCCGGCCTGCACGTGGTCGAGGATCTCGGTTCGGGTGCCCTGCTCGACCTGTCGCGCTGGGGATTGCCCGGCGAACCGCTCGTGGCTGACAGGCTGCTCGCTGGCGCCGACCTGGTGACCTTCAGTGGTGACAAGCTGCTGGGCGGCCCGCAGTGTGGCATCGTGGTCGGCCGTCGAGATCTCGTCGAGCAACTGCGTCGCAGTCCGCTCAAGCGCGCGCTGCGCTGTGACAAGATGACCCTGGCCGCTCTCGACGCGACGCTGAGGATTTATCGCTTCAAGCCCCAGCCCGAAAAGCTCGTGCCAACACTGGATTTTCTTTCGCGCGACGTTCAACTGCTCGATGAACTCGGGGCCAGGGCCACCGAGCTCGTGGCGGTCTGGCTGGGCGAGGATTACAACGTGGAGTTGCGACCTTCGCGCGCGCGCGTGGGCAGCGGTGCGCAACCGGGCGTAGACATAGAGTCGAGGGCAGTGGCGGTCACTTCGTCTTGCGACAGCGCCGACGGCATTGCCCGCAGGTTCAGAGAGCTTTCAAGACCGGTCATCGGACGCATAGAAGGCGACGTGTTCCTGCTCGACCTCGCGGCGGTCAAAGACGCCGAGTCTCTCGTTGGAGAAGGCTCCCGGGCAGGTGGCGTTTCCCGGACAGGTGGCAAGCCGCGGTCAACAGGCGGCAAGTGAAAGCGATCGTAGGCACTGCCGGGCACATTGACCACGGCAAGTCGGCGCTGGTCAAGGCGCTCACGGGGGTTGAAACCGACCGCCTTCCCGAGGAACAGCAGCGGGGCATCTCGATAGAGCTGGGCTTTGCCTGGATGGATCACCCCTCGGGAGGACGCGTCGGGCTGGTCGACGTACCGGGACACGAACGCTTCATCAGGCAGATGCTTGCCGGCGCCCAGGGTTTTGACCTCGTGCTCATGACAGTGGCGGCCGATGACGGCGTGATGCCACAGACAGAGGAACACTTTGACATCGTACACCTGCTCGGAGCCCGGGCGATGATTTTCGTTATAACCAAGTGCGATCTCGCCGACGCCGCTCGCATTGCCGACGTGCGCGAAGAGATACAGATACTCGCCGCCGATACGCCGTTTGAAAACTCGGTCGTACAAGAGGTGAGCGCGCGCAGCGGAGCGGGCATCGAAGAGTTGCGCGACGTCTTGTTTGCCGGCCTCGACCAGCTCGAACGTCCCGACCGGCCGGGGGTGTTCCGCATGCCTATCGACAGGTCCTTTGTTCTCAAGGGGCACGGCACGATCGTTACCGGCACGGCGGCGGGTGGCTCGCTCGCGCCGGGTGACGAAATAGCAGTATTGCCGGGGGGCACCGGGGGCCGGGTGCGCGAGATACAGGTGCACGGCGAAAAGGTAGACCGGGTATGGGCCGGGCAGCGCGTTGCTTTGAACCTGTCAGGCGTAGACCGTTCGCAGGCCGGGCGTGGCGACACCGTGGCGACCCCCGGCGTGGAGATAGAGACCGATCGCTTCGACGCCCTGGTCGAACTGCGTCCCTCGGCTCGCAACCCGGTGGCGTCGCACGAACGCGTGAGGGTCTACGTGGGCACCGACGAGCTGGCGGGGCGCGTGCTGTGGCTCGACGGTGTCGAATCGCTCGAGCCACGCGGCAGGGCGTGGGCGCAGCTCGTGCTTTCGCGGCCGGCCATCGTGCTGGCCGGCGATCGCTTCGTGATCCGCGATCAGACGGCGGCCCGCACCCTGGGTGGCGGCAGGGTGGTGTTGCCGCGAGCGCCCCGGCATCGCTCCCACGAGAGCGAGGTCGGGCATAGCCTGTCTACGATGATGAACGGCTCGACGCTGGAACGCGCGCTCGCCTATCTCGACGCTGTTTCTTCACTGGGGGCTTCGCCCGCGGAGCTGGCAATTTTTCTCGGCGTGGAGCCGGGGGAGCTCGCCGCCATGACCGGCGAGTCGTTGGTCATGCTCCCCGACAGCAAGAAGGCCCAGCTGGTGGTCAGCACGGCCGGCCTGGAGGCTTTTCGCCATGGCCTGGTTGAGCGCGTTGGCGGCTGGCTGTCTGACAACAAGGGCGCGGGTGGGCTGGAGTTGGAGCAGCTTCGGCGGGAGAGCAGCGGTGGGATTGGCGGCGACACCCTGGACGCAAAGATTTTTCGGGTGATTGTCGACGAGATGGTTGCCAGCGGAATACTCGAGCGGGCGGGCAGCCGCGTGCTACTGCCCGGTCACCGGGCCGAACTCGACGCGGGCGACCAGGCGCTGGCCGACCGCTTGTGCGGCCTGCTGGCCGAGGCGGGCTGCACGCCACCGTTTGCGGGCGACCTGGCCGACAGCCTCGGCACCGAGCGCCGGCGCCTGGCCGGCATCGCCAGGGTGCTCGAGGAGCGCGGCCTCGTGGTGCGTGTAAGCCCTGATTTTATTGTAGATGCGGCGGTGGCAACCGGGCTCGAGCAGCAGCTGAAAGACTTCCTCGCCGACAACGAGAAAATCACGGCGGCGGGTTTTCGCGACCTCATCGGCGCGTCGCGAAAGTACTCTATTCCGTTGCTTGACTACTTCGACCATTCTGGTGTTACAATCCGTTCGGGCGACTACCGGCTGCTGCGCGAACACTGAAGGCACCGCGGCGGCCACGGTCGGGCGAGGAGAGTTTTTCATGGCAAAGAAAGCGAAGACGGCCAGGGGTCGCGAGACAGTGAGGCTCACCGAGAAAGCACGGGCCGGTGGTTGAGCTTCCAAGCTGGGTCCGTCGGACCTGGGCCGGATACTGGGTGGCCTGCCGACCAACGACGACCCTCGCCTGCTGGCCGGGATGACCGACAGCGAAGACGCGGGAGTCTACCGGCTGCGCTCGAACCTGGCTCTGGTGACGACCGTGGATTTTTTTACGCCCATGGTCGATGACCCCTACACCTTTGGCCAGGTGGCTGCCGCTAACGCCATGAGCGACGTCTACGCCATGGGAGGTCGGGTCGTAACGGCGCTCAACATAGTTACCTTCCCGCTCGGCGAAATGGGTAGCGAGGTGCTGACGGCCGTACTGGCGGGTGGAGATGAACGAGTGCGCGCCGGCGGCGGCGTGATCGTCGGTGGCCACACCGTGGAAGACAGCGATCTCAAGTACGGCATGGCGGTGAGTGGGCTTGTCCACCCCGATCGTATTGTACGTAACGGTGGCGCGAAGGCTGGAGACCTGGTGGTCCTGACCAAGGCGCTGGGCACCGGTATCGTCTCGACCGGCATCAAGCAGCGCAAGACCACGCAGGCCGAAGAAGATGCGGTCGCAAAATCAATGGTGGAGCTCAACGACACAGCCGCTTCGCTGATGCTGCGTTACCGGGTGCACGCGTGTACTGACGTCACCGGTTTCGGGCTGGCTGGACACGCTGCCGAAATGGTGGCTGCCTCGAGCGGCGTCAAGATAGTATTCGATTCGACTGCGTTACCGCTGCTTCCGGGTACTGCGCGCCTGGCCGAGGCTGGCTTCACCACCGGCGGTGCCCGTCGCAACCGCGAGTTCCTGGGGGGGCGCCTGTCGCTGGGCCGCGACGCGGAACTGGCGACCGTAGAAGCCCTGCTCGACCCCCAGACCTCGGGAGGCCTGCTCATGGCGCTCGGACCCGACGATGCCCACCAACTGGTGGAAGCCCTGCACGACCGCGGCCTCAGGCCCGCCATCGTGGGCGAGGTGCAGGCGGCCGGGCCGCGCACACGCAGCAGGGTGACACTGAAGTAACGTGATTTCAGTGTCGGACCCGGCCCCGCGGCCGTGTATAATGATTGCTGGCTCCTGCATGCATTCAAATGCAGGGGGAGAGGAGACAACGATGTTTATCGCTAGAGCTGGTAAAGGTTCGGGTTTGAGGAGTTCGCGCGGGCAAGTGCTCGCGGCAATTCTGCTAGCTGTTTTTATGATAGCTGGCTGCGGCGGCGGCGAAGAGGCCTCCAATGGTGGACAGGCTGAGCCCGCGGCAGTGGCGGAGCAGGCAGACAGTGCGACACTCGCCACTTACAACGGCAAGTCGTTCAGCGAGTCCGACTTTGAAGCTCTGCTCGACAAGCTCAACACCCGCGCCCGTACGTCGCTCAACACCGTGGACAAGAAGGTCCAGTATCTCGAGAACCACCTGGTGTCGGAAATAGTATTCGACGAGGGCCGGGCCCGGGGCTACGACCAGGACTCGGCCATACGGCAGCAGGTAGGAGATCTTGAGCGCAGGCTGGTCGTGCAGAAAATGATGCGCGAAAGCCAGGCGGCCACGGTAACCGAGGACGAAGTGCGCCAGTACTTTGTTGATAACAAGGCCGAGTTCGCCACCGACCGGGTGCGCGTAAGCCACATACTGGTGGCCGAGGAAGAACTCGCCGCTGAAATACTGGCCAGTATTGAAGCTGACCCCGACGCGTTTGCCGAACTGGCAGCCGAGCACTCCACCGACCAGTCAAACGCCAAGCGTGGCGGTGACCTCGGGTTTTTCGGCAGGGGCCGCATGGTGAAGGAATTCGAGGAGGCCGCGTTTGGAATCGAAGAGGACGGGCAGCTGGTGGGCCCGTTGAAGACACGCTTCGGTTACCACGTCATACGCCGCACCGGTCGTGAAGACGGCGCGCAGAAATCATTTGATGACGTCAAGACTCAGATACGGGTTCGCCTGGTCAACTTGAAGCGGCGCACCGCGACCGACGATTTCATAGCCTCGATCAAGGAGAAATCGGGACTCAGCATTAACGCTGACGTTCTTGCCGGCGACGAGGGCGAGGACCTGGAGTCGGGCGAGGCTTCGCAGACCGAAGAGTAACGCTTCGTCGTCCGGGCGCGCCGGGCAGCTCTCGCCGGACAACTAGAGCGCGGCGTGGTAGACGGTGATCAGTCCGTCGCGGTCGACCGCGCGGATGCTGTAATTGCGGACGCCCTTGTCGGGGTTCCACATCATCTTGAGGCTGATGTCTTTCATCGGTGTCGTCGACTCTGAAGCTTCGACGTAGTCTACCTGGTCGCCGTCGAGGGTGGCGATGACCAGGCTGAGGCCGGAGTCGTCGGTAGCCCGGGCCAGCAGGCGGTAGTCACCGCTGTCGTTGGCTTCGCGGGCAATTTCCAGTTTTACAGTAGGCGCCTGCCTCCAGCTACTGGTGGCGGTGTCTGTAGACAGCGGCACCTCGGTTTCCATGAAGACCTCGAAGTCTGCGTCGCTCACGACCACCGTGGCCGCGGGTATCTCAACTGTTTCGATTGTGCGACGAAGGCCGAGCCTGATTTCTCTTTTCTCGCCGGGGGCCAGTGGGTCCAGCGGGTGCATGATGTCCAGCGGCTCGAAGTCTTCGCCCAGCGAGTTCTTGACGAAGACACGGAGGTTACGCGTGGCGCTCTGTCCGCGGTTCTCGATCTCGACCACTATGTCGGTGCGCGACTTCTCGTCGGGCTGCTCTACCCTGGTCCGCCAGGCAAGGGACGGACGGCCGGCGGATTCCACGGCCAGGTAGGAAGGCCCGGTCTTGCTCAGTAGGCCGTCGTCGTCAAAGTATCTCAGCTCGACCTGGCGGCGGCTGGTGCGCAGCGAAACCGGGAGCTTGGTCGTGAAACTGGCGCTGCGACTCTCGCCGGGCTCGATGTGGCCAAAAAGAAAACCCCAGGCGCCGAGCCCGGTGGCGGCCGAGTCGCTGACGGCCCTGAGTCTGAAAAGCGGCGCATCGCCGCGGTTGGTAACCGTCACGGTGACGGTATTTTCTTCGCCGGGGTTGAGCTTGCCACCACTGGTTTCAACCCTGGTCTCGAGCACGGCCTCGCCGGCCGGCCGGCTGCCGCGGCTCCAGTCGATCCCCTGTCGGCCGAGAAACTGCTCGACTTCTATATCGGCCTGCCTGCCCTTGAGGTCAAGAAAGTGGCGCGCGGAGGCGAGCATTTCCGAGCCCGATCTTGAGCCGTAGCCCCTGAGGATGGCCACTGCCAGCTCGCGGGCGGGGTCGGGTCGGTCCGCGTTTTCGTCATCGTGATCGGGGTTATCTAGTTCTTCGTCGGTCACCGTCCGGGCTATCGATATAACCGCCGCGGGCTTTCTCACCGGCGCGGCAGACCAGGTTGGCGTGCGCAGCCAGAAGGGGAGGTCGTCGAGGTCGCGGTAGCCGCGCAGCAGGGTGCCCTTGTCGTGCAGCTCGATTTCTCTCAGCTCGACGTCGGGCACCAGCCCACCACCGGGTATGGGCAGCTTGTTGGGAAGAAAGCGGCCCACCGTGAGTTTGATGGCCGCTCCTTCGTTCATTCGGTAAGTTTTCTGGACGGTTCCTTTTCCGTAAGACCTTTCGCCTACAACAATAGCCCTGTTGTTGTTTCGCAGGGCGGCCGCCAGTAGTTCGGACCCCGAAGCGGTACGCGGCGAGGTGAGGAAGGCGACCGGCATGTCGAGCAAGGGAGCGTCTTCGCCGGCGGCGATCTCGGCGCGAAGTCCCGACACCGCTTTACCCTTCCGGCCGGCGGTAGTTATGAGCATTCCCTTCTTGAGAAAGAGGTCGCCTATCGAGGACGCGCCCAGCATGCTCCCGCCCGAGTTTCTACGCAGGTCAATTACAAGGCCGCGCAAGCCGGGGTTGGCCTCGACCACTGAGAGTACCTCGTCGCGAAAATCGTTGGGCGTAGACTGGCTGAAGTGGGTTATCTCGGCGTAGAGCACGTCGTTGGGGAGCAATTCTACGGTTACAGACGGGATGGTCACCATGCCCCTGGTCACGGTCTCAACATGCGTTTCGTCCGAGCCTTCGCTGCGCACCGCGAGGGCTATCTCCGTGCCCACCGGGCCTCGAATGCGGGCCACAGCGTCGGTCACTGTTATGTTGGCGGCCGACATCGGGCCTATGCGTTGCACGACGTCGCCGTCGCGCAGGCCGGCCTTGTAGGCAGGCGAGTCCTCGTACACCTTGATCAGCGTCAGCTCGTCTTCGCGTATGCCGACCCGGGCACCGATACCAGCGAGCTTTCCTCTGAACTGGATGGTGTGCTCGGTGTGTTTTTTGGCGCTGAAAAGTATCGAGTAGGGATCAAGTCCGTAGAGCACCCCCGACAGCAACACGCTTTCGAGCGAGTCGAGTTCTTCGGGCAGGTCTTTCACGCAGCGCTCGGTCAGCACCGCGACCTTGGCGAGCGGCTCGGCGAGCGCCGACAGGTCCGGTCCCGGCGGGGCTTCCACGCGCAGAGTGCAGCTGCCCACTCGCACGGTGTAGGACTTATCGTCCTCGGTGTCAGACGTCAGCTCGGGGATCCTGTTTTCCAGGTACTGCAGCGAGTCGCCGAGCAGCTTTTCGTTATTGAGTTCAGCGTCAAAGAGGTAGTAGCGCTGGATCAGGTTGAGTCCGTAGTCGAGAGTGGAGGAGGCAAAAGACAGCGTTTGGTGAAGCGCCAGGCCGCAGGCGAGCAGGGCAACGGCTGTCACCAGCAGTGCCAGCCTGCGCGGCTTGCGTCGCCGGCGAAGGGTGGGTTGTAGCTGCTCTAATTGTCTCCGTTTCAACAATTTTTGCCTCGCCAGCCCGAACTTGTATAGCAAGTCCCGGCCTGTCGGAATCCGCAGTGCTACAGGGCCGAGGAGTAACCCTGGCACATTGGCATCCCTTGAGTCTCACCCCGGGTTCGGGGGCCCATGGCAACAGCCGGGACCCCGCAAAGGGACCCCGGCTGCCACGAAGGGAGGAGAGAAATTTGTTGGTTCAGACCCAGCGCTGCTTTACGAGCAGCACGGCGGCCTGGGTACGATTTGCGACGCCGATCTTGCGGAAGATCCGCTTCAACTCTGATTTAACCGTCTCCCGGGAGACGTGCAGAGCGCCGGCTATCTCGGCGTTGGTCAGGCCATCACAGACCAGGCGCAGTACTTCTTTTTCCCTTTCGGTGAGGTTGGGCCTGGGCATGTTGGGCTCGTAGCGAAACGTGCCCTCGTATGGCTGTTCCTGGTGTTGCGATTCGGCGTTGCCTGATTGTGTGCGCACCGGGTCGGAAATGAGAAAGTTCTTCACTGGTTATATTCCCCTCGTAAGTAGTCTTGGTGCGGCGATCATGGGGACTGAAAAGCAACTTGTGTGCCATCTAGAACCGGCAGCGCGACAACCCGGATGAGCCGAAATGCCCACCAGTGTGGGTATAACTGCCCCCCCCGCATGGGAGAGCAGGTGGACGGTCTTGCAATCGCGCAAGGGTGTGGCCCGGTTGCCAGAGGGGGGGGGCGGGTGATGTGCGTTCTGCTTTGCGCTGCCCGAGCGAGACGGCCTGCGGCGTCAGTCCGCGGGCGACTGGCTTTTTTGCGCCAGCAGGGCCAGCTCGGTCAACACGGCCAGGTCGTATCCACCGGGGCCGTCAAAGGCCCCCTCGATCCGTCGCCCGTTGAAGAACATGGTGGGGGTGGAGCTCACACCGAGCTCGATTCCTGCGCGGGCATCGGCAGTAACGCGGTCCATGCCCCGGCCGGAGTCCATACATTTCTGCCAGGCGGCGCTGTCCAGCCCGGTCTCGGCCGCGAGCTTTGCCACGGTGGTGGGAAGCAGCTTGTCCTGGTCAGCAAACAGCAAGGTGGACATTTCGTCGTAGCGCCCCTGCTCGCCGGCGCACTCGGCCGCCTCAGCAGCGTGGCAGGCAAAGGGGTGCATGGTCCTGCTCACGCCGTCGTTACAGGTCGTATCAAGCGGAAAGTGGCGGTGTAGCAGGCGCAGTTGTCCGCTACGGCGCTCCAGCAGGCCGCTCAGCATCTCGGCGTTGCGGCGGCAGAAAACGCAGAGAAAGTCCGAGAACTCCACTATCGTGACCACGGCCTCGGTATCGCCAGCCTCGGTATCGCCAGCCTCGGTATCACTGGCTGGCGCGCTTCCGCTTCGCCTGGGCAGTCCGAGGTACCACGTGAGAAAATCGGGGTGAGATTCGCGAATCTGTTCCAGGCTCACGCTGTCGTTGGCCCCCGGGGAGGTCGAGGTCCGCGCCCATGGTCCGCTCATGGCCGCTACAGCCGCGGTGAGAATTGTCGCGACCACCGCGACCCTCGCCAGCGATGCTCGGCCCAGCACGAGGTCACCCGGCGGAAAGGGAGATGCGACTTTCCAGGTCACAGCGGCCAGCGCCAGGGTGAGCAGGTAGAGGGCGCTGCAGACCAGGCAGACGGTGTGGAGTATGAAGGCCGACACCAGTGCCATCCACAGCGACCAGGCCAACGAGCCAAGCACCAGCACGCAGGCCGCACGAAGAGCCGCCAGCCTGCCGGCCTGTGAAGCCAACCTGGCGGCGCCGGCAAAGCAGAGCGCCGTGGCCGTGTAAACGACGATGGCGTACCATGCCACCGGCAGCCCCATAAGTTCTGCGAAGGGGCTGGTGAGCACCTGGTCGCAGTTGACCGACTCGTTGACGTTGCAGAAGCGCGTCTAGGTGCCCGCGCCCGAG
>JACKQG010000901.1_pt1 | contig 41832 bp, 45 predicted proteins | sample 8237621 | NCBI WGS metagenome assembly JACKQG01 (sample SAMN15677084, study PRJNA649215) | marine metagenome | biome: marine; feature: Black Sea; material: saline water; isolation source: suspended particulate matter (SPM) from the Black Sea western gyre | collected 2013-06-09/2013-06-10 | depth... | reverse complement strand
TGGCACCAACGCGCAAAAGTGGTTTTAGCCCGATTGAGTGTTCGCCGTTTTAGGGGGGGCTGATTATCTTTCTATAGATTCATATTTACTTTCTTCAATGAAAGAGTATAAAATATATCATATTTTTAAAGCCGCCAAGTAGGCTATATTTGCAGATACCTAATTAGGTTAATATAACTGTAAATGAAGTATTGATATAAATTAAAAATATACTGATATGTCAACAATTAGTTTTGGAGAATACATTGAAGGGACAAATTTCAAAGTCCTTGATGAAAGGCGCATGCGCGCGAGTGCAGGCATAATGCTATTGCTTGGTTTGATAGCATTTATTAACGGATTCATTTTGCGCGATTTCATTATAATACCATATATAGCTGGTTTTCTGGTATTGAATTTCATAATCGGGATATTTATTAATCCGAAATTCTCACCTACATTATTTATTGGATATTTATTTGTACGAAAGCAATCACCATTGCCAATTGGAGCTATTCAAAAGAAATTCGCATGGAGTTTAGGCCTTGTATTATCATCGGTTATTTTCGTACTATCACTTTTTCTTCTTAATGATGTTTCCTATTTTGACCCGGTTTGCTTGCTTTGCCTAATTTGTTTGATAATATTATATTTCGAAACAGCATTTGGTATTTGCTTAGGTTGCAAATTTTACTATTTGTTTCTTAGTCTCAAATTAATAAAGAAACCTGTAGAAAAACCAAATTGTATGGGTGATGTATGTGAGTAGAAAAGAAATGATAAAGACTATATAATAAAACAACCTTACTCTTTAGATTATCAACGTGAGTCTTAGCAGTATCGAACTGCAGACCTTCCTGCTTAAAGTGGGACAATCCCTGCTCACTTTGGTGGGGCGTAGCAGAATCGAACTGCTGACCTCATGCCTGTCAAGCATGCGCTCTAAACCAACTGAGCTAACACCCCTTTTCTATTACAGCAGCAAAAATATATAATTATCGTAACTGTACAAATACTTATATTTGTTGCCAAAAAAATTAAAATGAAAAAATCAGCATTATTAATTCTTATTGTATTTACAATTCTGTTTAATACAGGGTTTAGTCAGGATTCCCTTAAAAACATAACTTTAAAAGAGATTTGGACAGAATATAGTTTCATGCCCAAGTCGGTAAGAGGAATAGTTTCATTAAAAAATGGCAAGGAATATACAATGATAAAAAATGGTTCTGTAGTTGTGTATGATTACCTTACTGGTGACTCTGTTACAACATTAGTAAATGCGAATGACCTTATTCCTGAAGGTAGTGACGAACCAATCAAGTTGAGATCATTTAGTATGAATAATGATGAAAACAAATTTTTAATACCCACAAATAGTGAAGCAATTTATCGTCATTCATCAAAAGCTGATTACTATATTTGGGATGTTGAGAATAAACAACTTACCCCTTTATCATTACAAGATAAACAGCAATTGGCCGATTTTTCACCCGGAGGTGATAAAGTAGCATTTGTTCGTGAAAATAATATTTATATAAAAGATTTAGCTACCAATATTGAAAGTCAGATAACTGATGATGGGAAAAAGAATCACATTATTAATGGTACCTGCGATTGGGTTTATGAAGAAGAGTTTGGGTTTACCAAAGGTTTTTATTGGTCGCCGGATGGAACAAAAATTGCGTATTATCGCTTCGATGAAACCAAGGTTAAAGAATATACTTTAACATATTATGGCGACTTATACCCTGATTGGAAAACTTATAAATATCCTAAAGCCGGTGAAGATAATTCGATGGTTGAAATATTTGTGTATGATCTGCCATCAGGTAGTATTACTAAAGTAGATATAGGAGAAGAAGTTGATCAGTACATCCCACGAATTAAGTGGACAAATAACCCAAACATTCTCGCAGTTCAGCGACTAAACCGCCTGCAAAACCACCTCCACATCCTTCTTGTTGATGCGTCATCCGGTAATAGCCATGTTATGTACACCGAAGAAAATAATTACTATATCGATATAACTGATAACTTGACTTTCATCGCTGATAATAAGTATTTTTTAATAACATCGGAGACTGATGGCTTTAATCATATATACCTGTATAATATAGATGGCACCCTAAATAAGCAACTAACAAGTGGGAAATGGGATGTGACTGATGTTTATGGTTTTGATGCAGACAACCAATTAGTTTATTATCAGTCGGCCGAATCATCTCCTTTTAATCGTGATATTTATCAGGTTGACCTTAAAGGCAGAATGACAAAAATATCTCAAAAAGAAGGGACAAACCGTGCATCATTCAGTAATAATTTCAAATATTATGTTAATAATTTTTCAACCATAGTAACTCCACCTGAATATACTGTTAATATGTCCACTGGAGAGGAAGTCAGGGTACTGGAAGATAATGCTGCCCTGCGCGAACTACTATCAAAATATAAAATAAGTAAACCCGAATTTTTTACTTTTAGCACTCCCGAAATAACACTACCTGATGGGAGCCAGATTGAGCTAAATGCCTGGAAAATTCTACCATATGATTTTGATCCTGAAAAGAAATACCCTGTTCTATTATCTATTTATGGAGGACCCGGCTCTCAGACGGTAAGAAATTCATGGGGTGGTTTTAATTATATGTGGTACCAAATGCTCGCCGAACAAGGTATTATGGTTGTGGCTGTTGATAACCGCGGTACAGGGGCCAGGGGTGAAGTGTTCAAAAAGATGACTTATTTGGAACTTGGTAAGTATGAAACGATTGATTATATTGAAACAGCTAAGTATTTGGGCGGCCTTACTTATGTTAACAAAGACAAAATCGGAATTTTTGGATGGAGTTACGGAGGTTTTATGGCGAGCAACGCATTGTTTCAGGGTGCTGAATATTTCAATACTGCTATTGCTGTTGCACCTGTAACCAACTGGAAATACTACGATAATATTTATACTGAAAGGTTTATGCGTAAACCTCAGGACAATCCGGATGGTTATAACAACAACTCTCCAATTAACCATGTTGATAAGCTTGTAGGTAATTATTTACTTGTTCACGGTGGTGCCGATGATAATGTACACCCTCAGAATTCAATGGATTTGTATTCAGCGTTGGTTAAAGTCGATAAACAATTTGAATTTATGCTGTACCCGAGTAAAAATCATGGGATATTTGGTGGAAACACGAGGTATCACTTATACAATAAGATGACAAACTTCCTTTATGAACATTTGAAGGATTAAGGTTTATTGTGATTTGTATTTATGCAAAATAAATTTGAAAGCAGTAAGTAGCAATAATATTTCATCCAAAAGACTTGTTCTGGCCAAGAAAAAGAACTACCTTTACAACAAAAATTTTTGACATAAATAAAAATTTGGAACTATGGCAACAAAATCAACAGATTCTTTTAGTCTTTATAGCGTTACTAAAGACAATAAAGAACAAATTCTCAAAAACTGGGTCAAAACTCAGCTTGGCGCTTTATCAATGCGGCTCGACCTGATTAGCGCTGAACAAATTGAAAATGAATCGCGCGAATTTCTAATTGCTTTTATCGAAGCACTTTCGCTTGGCAAAACTGAAAATGTGGACCAAAAAAGTTTCGATAAAGCACGTACCTTTTTAGGAAATATTAGCAGATCCAGAGCTTTAAAGGGTTTTTCACCATCCGAAACAGCAACTTTTGTATTCTCCTTAAAAGAAGTTACTTTACCTTATTTAGTGAAAGAATTAAGTTCTGATCCAAAACTTTTTCTTTCTGAACTTACATTGCTCAATGATGTTATCGATAAATTGGGTTTATATACCTTCGAGGTTTATTCAAAATCACGCGAAGATGTTGTTTCAAGGCAATCGAGGCAAATAATGGAAATGGCAACCCCGATTATTCAAATATGGGATAGCATACTAGCGGTACCTTTAATTGGAACCCTCGATAGTGCAAGAACACAAATAGTAATGGAAAAATTACTGGAAATAATTGTTGAACAAAAATCAAAAGTAGCAATTATTGACATTACCGGTGTGCCTACCGTAGATACTATGGTTGCACAGCATTTAATGAAAACCGTAAGTGCCATAAAATTATTGGGTTCCGATAGTGTAATCACAGGCATAAGCGCTCCAATAGCCCAAACTATGGTGCAAATGGGAGTTGAGTTTAAAGGTATTACAACACGCGCAATCATGGCCGATGGTATCCGCTATGCTTTAGAAAAACTCGGAAAGTCGATTGATACCAGAAAGTAAAGTAATATTAAATCGAAAATTATGGAAAAAATACCCATACTAAAATTTGGCGATACACTTATTGTTACCATACAAACAGAATTACACGATCGTGCCGCAAATGCCTTACAGGATGATGTTCTGACTAACATTCAGAAATACGGTTCGCATGCTGTTATTATCGATATTTCTTCGCTCGAAATTGTTGATTCGTTTATAGGCCGCATGTTATCGAATACCGCCGAAATGGCTTCTTTAATGAATGCTACGGTAGTGCTGGTTGGTATATCACCCGCTGTTGCCATTACCCTGGTTGAGCTTGGACTCGATTTGGGAGATGTTAGAACAGCACTCGATTTAGAAAATGCTATTGAATTATTATCTGAGAGCGATACGGAATATTTTAAAAGCATCAAAACTGATAAGGCAATTAATGAAGAGCCACAGGAAAGTGAATCTGATGAATTGGATTAATAATGGAAGTACATGAAATTAAATCCGATGAGGATATTGTATTAGCCAGGCATTTTATTCGAGATAGGGCTAAAGAAATGGGATTTGGTTTAGTTGATCAAACCAAGCTTACCACCGTCGCCAGCGAATTAGTACGTAATATATTACTTTATGCCGGAAAAGGTAAAGTAATAACGATAGAGGTAAAAAACGGATTCGATATTGGCCTTAAAATCGAATTTATTGATTATGGACCAGGAATTGAAAATATAGAATTGGCACTAAAAGATGGTTATACTTCCGGTGGAGGATTAGGCAAAGGCCTGCCCGGTTCTAAACGGCTGGTCGATGATTTTTTTATTGAAACAGAAAAAAACAGGGGGACAAAAATCACTGTAATTAAATGGTTAAGGGGGGTGAAAATTGATACTGTATAGTACATACCCGATTGCCGGTTTCGACCAGATTAACGAATCTCAGCAATTTATTGTTGATATTGCTAAAAATATTGGCTTTAATCATGTGGCACAGAGCGAAATATCCATTATTGTTTCTGAGCTGGCAAATAATCTGGTTAAATTCCCGGGAGAAGGAAAAATAGTTGTCAACGCATTTAATTACAATCATAAAAAAGTGCTTGATATAGTATCAATTGATTATGGACCAGGGATTGAAAATACTGAAGTAACCATGCGCGATGGATTTACTACTTCGGCTTCAATGGGTACAGGCCTGGGAGCTGTTAAAAGATTATCCGATGAGTTTGATCTGTTCTCGGTACCGGCAAATTTGTACAGTAAACGTGTTAAGCCTATTACAGTAATTTTTGCGCGTAAATGGCTTACAAAAGAAAAAAGTTCAATAAAAAACAACGATTTTAAAATAGGATGTATTACCCGCCCTATGCCCGGTTTCGAAGAAAATGGCGATGGTATATTTTTTACTCAGTCTGATGGCGAAATTTGTGCCTCAGTAATCGATGGAATTGGCCATGGATACGAAGCAAATATTGCCTCACAAGCGGCTATTGATTATCTTGAAAAAAACAATTCTGAAGAGATTGAGCCATTGCTGAATGATTTACACTTGGCTTTAATCCAAACACAGGGCGCTGTAATTGCGATTGCAAGACTTTCGAAACGGCAGAATAAATTAATTTATGGCGGAATAGGGAACATTAGTGCAAGGGTTTTTAATTCTCCTATTCCTGTCCATCCACTAACAATGAATGGCTCATTGGGAGGTAGAATAAATCATATAAGGGCTTACGAACATCAGTGGGTTCCGGGCAGTGTTTTACTAATGACAAGCGATGGAATTTCAAATCGTTGGGATATCTCCGATTTTAAAGATTTACATACAAAACATCCCGCGATAATTGCACATATTGTATTCGATCAGTTTTCGCGGCAAAACGATGATGCTACTGTATTGGTTATAAAGTAAAAAATAATTAGTCCCGCACGTGCGGAACCATTTATGACGTTGTAAATAAAAGAACAAGATAATTAGCAGCACCATTTATGGCATCGAAAATAAAAGAACGAAATAATTAGTCCCGCACGTGCGGGACCATTTAGGCGTTGAAAGATAAAAAACAAAATAATTAGCAACGCCATTTATGGCGTTGAAAAATAAATAACAAAAAATCGGGCTTTAGCCCAAACATATAAAAAAATGTCATACATAAAAGTTTACGTCCATTACGTATGGTCAACCAAGAACAGGAAACCCTTATTATCTGCGGATATCAGGTTTGAAGTATTTAATCATATTCGTGAAAATGCACGAAAAAACATATTTATTGATTTTATAAACGGATATTCAGACCATGTACATTGTCTTGTTTCATTAAATGATGATTTAAGCATAGGGAAAACAGCACAATTAATAAAGGGCGAATCATCACATTGGATAAATAAGAATAAATTAATTAAACAAAAATTTGAATGGCAAGATGAATATTTGGCTGTAGGAGTTGGAGATGATAAAATAGAAACCGTTAGGCAGTACATTGCTAATCAGGAAGAACATCATAAAAAGATTACATTTCAACAAGAATATGATAAATTTATTGAGCGTTATGGATTTGAAATTGTTAAACATTAATTCGAGGTTTGGGCTAAAGCCCGTTTTGTGTTCATCGAATTTGGTGCACGACATAAATGTCGTGCCTAATGATAATCTGATGTTATGCAAAATAATTAGTCCCGCACGTGCTGAACCATTTATGGCGTTGTAAATAAAAGAACAAGATAATTAGCAGCACCATTTATGGCATCGAAAATAAAAGAACGAAATAATTAGTCCCGCACGTGCGGGACCATTTAGGCGTTGAAAGATAAAAAACAAAATAATTAGCAACGCCATTTATGGCGTTGAATAAATAAATAACAAAAAATCGGGCTTTAGCCCAAACATATAAAAAAATGTCATTCATCAATAAACAATTGAAAATATTAATGAAACTCAAAAATCAATAATTTAACAAAACTGTTATGAATCTTATAAATAAACCAATTAAAATTCTATATGCCGAAGACAATCCATTGGATATTGACTTAACCCGTACTTTTTTTAAAGAAGAAACGCAGGGATTTGAACTTACAATTGTCGAAACCGGAAACGATGTTTTTAAATTATTAGATGAGCAAGAGTTCAATATACTTATACTGGATTATAAATTACCCGATATTGATGGGGTTGAAATAATAAAAAAACTTCGCCTTGCTAAAAATAATATCCCAATTATCTTGCTAACAGGTTTTGGCGATGAAAGCCTTATACTTCAAAGCTTAAAATCAGGTGCAAATCATTATATCCAAAAAAAAGGAGACTACTTGCAAGAGCTTCCTGTTGTAATTAGGGAATTATGTAATGCTACTGATAAATCGGCTAACTTATTGACAAGCTCTAAACAGCAGCCTGTATCTGTGCTTTATGTGGAAGATAGCGATTACGATGTTGATTTACTGATTACTCATTTTAAAGAGCATGCCAAGCATATTATAATAACGGATGTAAACTCTGCCACAGCGGCAATAAAACTATTAAAAAAGGAAAATACGATAGACTTGGTTTTATGCGATTTGCAATTATTAGATTCCACTGCGCTGGACTTAATGAAAACCGTAAATAAAATGGGCATTGAAATTCCATTTGTAATTGTAACCGGTAAGGGCAGCGAACAGTTCGTTATCGATTCAATAAAACTGGGTGCATTCGATTATATTACAAAAAATGATTTGTATCTATCGCAATTACCTTATGTGATTGAAAATGCGCTTTTTAGATTCCAAAATATAAATATTCATAAAAGACACCTGGACGATTTAACAGAATTGTCGCGAAAACTTGATAATAGACTTATTGAAACTACCAATCGTTTAAATCAAGAAATAAACGAGTACGAAAGCACCGAAAAGCTTTTAAAACAACAAGCTGCAGAATTAAGAAATATCAATCAAATAAAGGATCAATTTTTTTCATTGCTTGCACACGATTTGCGCGGCCCATTTGGAAGCCTTCAGGCTGTACTGGATATTATTATTCAAAACATAAAAACCTACGACAGGATTGCACTCGAAAATCATTTAATCCTGGCAAGAAATACTACTCAAAACGTATATAATTTATTGCAGAATTTATTGGAATGGAGTAAAACTCAAAAGGGAAATGTAACTGTAAATTATAAAAATGTCAATATATATGCTTTGTGTACTAAAATAATTAATCTGTATAATCCGGCAGCAATAAACAAAAATATTAGCTTGGAATTATCTTGCCCTGAGACTATTGAAATTGATATGGATGAAAATATTGTTTTTACCGCACTTAGAAACCTGATATCTAATGCCATTAAATTTACACACCCGGATGGAGCAGTTAGAATATCAGCCAATATTATAAATAAATCAGTACATATTGAAGTTACTGATAACGGTATCGGCATGGCAAAAACGGAATCGGAGAATATATTTAGAATAGATAAATTTACATCAAACAAAGGAACGAATAATGAGCCGGGTACAGGTTTAGGATTAATTTTATCGAAAGAATTACTTAGTCTTATAAAAGCGGATTTAAGCTTTGTTTCAGAACCCGGTAAAGGTTCTGTGTTTACAATTACATTGCCTGTCGAAACTAAAAGTTAGCAAAATGGAAAGCGAAAATATTTTAACTATTGAGGTGTTTAACGAAGAGAATCTTGTTGAAATTCGTAAAAGCTGTAGATTTATTTGCGATAAGTTAGGCTTTTCCACAACTGATCAGGTAAGAATTACTACATCAGTTTCCGAAATTGCCCGTAATATTTACGAGTATGCCAATAGAGGAACAATTAGTTTTAATTATATCGAAAAAAACAATAAATGTGGAATAGAAATAATTTCTGTCGATGAGGGCCCGGGGATTAAAGATTTAAATAAAATACTCGATGGGAAATATATTTCGCGCACAGGATTGGGAGTTGGTATAAAAGGAGCACGAAGCCTGATGAACGAGTTTTATATTGATACTGAACTGGGTAAAGGCACGACTGTTCGTCTGATAAAATACACTTCTCTTATCAATAAACTAAGTACTGAGGCATTTAACAAGCTCAAAGCAGAAATAAAAACTGATAAAATTACATTTAAAGATGCACTTGTTTCGGAATTGGAAAATCAAAACAAAGATTTACTTTCTGTTTTAGAAGAGCTAAACCAAAGCAATAGCAAGTTGGAGGTTGTAAATAATGAGTTAATCGAAACTAACAGCGGTATTGTAGTATTAAATAACGAAATGGCTCAAAAAAATATCGAACTTGACAATTTAAACAAAAATCTTAAAAATGCCATGAATCAGTTGAATGAAAAAAATTCCGAATTAAAATCTTTCAACTATACTGTTTCTCATGATTTGAAAGCACCACTCAGGGGAATAACCGGATATGCGCAGGAACTGTTCAGAAAGCACATTGAAAACCTGAGCGAAAGAGGAGTTTTTTGTGTAAATCAAATTCATGTGGCCTCTAAACAGCTCGATGCACTTATCGAAGATTTATTGAGTTATTCAAAACTCGAAACAGAAACTGTACAGGTACAGGATGTTAGTATTGAACTGCTCCTCGAAAATATTATCAGACAAAGACAAAAAATTATTGAAGAAAATGAGATTAATTTAAAACTCAATGTGACCGGAATAATAATTAAAACATGGGAAAATGGTTTGATACATATTATTTCTAATTTGGTTGATAATGCCTTTAAGTATTCGTCAAAGACTCATAATCCTGAAATAACAATTTTTGCAGAAATTCGGGGCACAGAATTATTTTTTAAAGTTACCGATAATGGTATTGGTTTCGATATGAAATATCACAACCGTATGTTCGAGCTTTTTCACCGACTGGTTCGTAACGAAGATTTTGAAGGTACAGGTGCAGGATTGGCAATTGTAAAAAAAAATTATTGCAAAACAGAATGGTAAGATATGGGCCGAATCGGAACCCGGAAAAGGAGCTTCATTCTTTTTTACCTTACCGGTTAAATAAACTATATTACTCACATTGAGCACAATACAATTTATTATCACATGCTGAATAGTTACAATGAAAAATACAAATAATTATGAACTCAAACTTACCAAATCGTCCCATTCTTATCGTAGAAGATAATCCTATGGATTTAGACATGACTCTTGAGGGATTTAAAGAAATTCAATTGGATAATATCTTCGATATTTGCCGCGATGGCGAAGAAGCTATAGTTTACATAGAAAATCATCGCGATAATAGCATGTTAAATTTCCCCTGCCTGGTACTCTTAGATTTGAAACTTCCTAAAGTGGATGGCTTAGATGTATTAAAATACATTCGCGATGATGAGGTATGGAAAAAAATACCGGTAATCATTTTAACCACTTCATCAGGCGATGAAGATATTGACAGAGCCTATAAAATTGGTGCTAATTCATACTTAATAAAACCTGTCGATAGCCGGGCTTTTATCGAAGTTGCCAACAACATTAAAAGCTTTTGGTTAACGACAAATAAATCACCATTTAAATAAATACTATTATGGATGCTAAATATTCAATTCTATATCTCGAAGACAACCCTGTTGATGTTGATTTGTTAATAAATCATTTTCAGGAATTTGCGCAAGAATTTTCGATTGAAATTGCAGGAACAGGAGCTGAGTGTTTGCGAATGGTTGGGCAAAATAAATACGATTTAATACTACTCGACAATAAACTACCCGATATTGATGGCATTGATATTTTAAAAGAATTAGTTCTTGTATTACCGAGCGTGCCCATGATTATGATTACCGGCAGTGGTGACGAAGATTTGGTTATAAGTGCTTTAAGAATAGGTGCTGCATCGTACATTAGCAAAGCCGGTAATTATATAACAATTCTGCCTGCTTTAATGCAACAAATTATAGAAGAATTTAAATCGAAAAAGTTTAATTCTATCCGATTGGGTGCAAATTCTCGTCGCGTTTTATACGTCGAAAAAAGTAAGATTGACATTGACTTAACCATTGAACATTTAAGGAATTATGCCAAACCTATAACAGTACAAGGTGTTGAAACCGCTACCAAGGCGTTTGATTTATTGCAAAGCGGCTCTGAATTCGATTTAATTCTTATCGATTTGCGCATGGACGATATGAATGCACTTGAATTTTTAAAGATGATGAAAGTCAAAAAAATCAAACTGCCAGTCATTGTTGTTACTGGAAAAGGCGACGAGTTACATGCCGTTGCATCAATTCATCTTGGAGCTTATGATTATATTGTAAAGCGTAACGATTATCTTGTTCAACTTCCATATGCCATTTATAATGCAATCGATAAATTTATACTGAATCAGCAAAACCAGAAATTAATAAATGATTTATTCGAAATAAATAAACAGCTTGAGAATAAAAATGATGAGCTTGAACGGTTTAATAAAGTTTTTATTAATAGAGAGTTCCGGATTAAAGAGCTGAGAGATAAAATCGAAGAACTGGAAAAAAAATAGCGATGGAGCGATTAAGCATAGTTTACGGGTTAATATAAAATATCTGCGTAATCCAATAGAATATTAATCAGAGTAAAATTTTATGAAAACAATAGCAAATCCTTACAAAGATCAACTTAAAATTAGAAAATATGCCATATACGCAACAGTTCTCTGGCTGTTTTTATTTTCGCAATAATACAATTTGATATTAATAATATATGCACGAAGCATTACATCGGGCTGAAATCTATACCAGGGTTGGATTCGATAAAGATATAATTTACCGGCGCTGGGCATCTGAACACGGAGGATTTCACAAAGATAACACAAAGGAAAAATTGTTTATAAACTCCATAGTACTAGGATTTCGTTACACTGATTAGTTACATATAAACAATAAAATAGTAAAAGGATCAGTATTAAATGTGTTGTCACTTGAGGATTCTGTACCTGATTTCGAGGTAATTCGTAAGCAATTAATCAAAGCCGGATATAATTTGAATATTTAGCCTTGAATATATCCCGTTTTGAAAAAGAAAATGAATTTGTATCATCAATGCGAAATTAAAAATACAACCCTTATACCTAATCCCCTTATCCCCAATCCCCTTTTTATCCAAAGCATTTACAAAAAATAATCCTTTTACTTGTGTTGTTTAATAAAAAATTATGTACTTTTGCCGTCCCTTAAACTAATTATTAATTTAACAAAAGAAAGTAGGTATAATATGATCATCATTCCGGTAAAAGAAGGTGAGAATATCGACAGGGCTCTGAAGAGATTCAAACGTAAATTTGAGAAAACTGGTGCACTGAGAGAATTGCGCGCTCGTCAAAAATTCGAAAAACCATCAGTGGTTAAAAGAGAACAGAAACTCAAAGCGATTTACATTCAGGGGCTTCGTCAAACTGAAATGGGCTAATAAGTCCATAAAGGGAAATAGTTAAGAAGAAATTAGGTTTTTGAAGTATTTTTTAGTACTTTTGAAAACAGAGTTTCTTCTTTTTTTTGTTATATTGAATGACAATAGATAGCTTTATAGATTATATCGCCATAGAAAAAAGGTATTCATCACATACCGTGAAAGCCTACAAAACCGATCTTGCATTATTTACAACATTTCTTAACCACGAATTTGAGATTGACAATCCTGTTGATGCAAGTCAGGAAATGATACGTTCATGGGTTGTGTATATGATTGATAGTGGTTTATCCGGCAAGTCAGTAAACCGAAAGATGAGTACCCTTAAGTCATACTATAATTATCTGATTAAGATATCGGTTTTAAGTGAAAACCCTGCTCGACACATAGTGTCTGTTAACACACCTCAACGCTTACCTGTTTATTTCAACGAAGAGCAACTAAATACGTTTCTGGATAGCAATGTTGAAGAACAGGAATTCACAAAATTACGAAACATGCTTGTGGTTGAATTATTATATTCAACAGGGATGCGAAGAAGCGAGCTAGTATCTCTTACCGTTAAATCAATTGATTTTTCCATCAACACAATAAAAGTACACGGAAAACGAAATAAGCAACGAATTATACCGTTATCTCAAAAACTGATAGAAAGTATTATTAACTACATCAACAATAAGGAAAAACAATTTGGAAATCTTAACGATTATCTTATTGTTACTAATAAAGGAGCAAAGGCATATCCCAAACTAATTTATTGTATTATTAACAAGGAGTTATCATCTTTAACAGGATCGGTAAAAAGCCCCCACTTACTTCGACATTCATTCGCAACTCATATGCTGAACAATGGGGCCGACCTTAACACTATTAAAGAAATTCTAGGGCACTCAAACTTAACAGCAACACAAATTTATACACACAATACAATTGAACAGTTAAAAAAAGTATATAGTAAAGCCCATCCCAGGGCAAAATTAAATAAAGGAGGTTAGTATATGAAAGTAAACATCAACGCAGTTCATTTTAAGACCGACAATAAATTAGAGCAATTTATTGAAAAGAAAGTAGGAAAACTTTCTGGGTTGTATGAAGGGGTAATTGGTTCGGATATTACGCTTAAGTTAGATAAAGCGGAAACCAAAGAGAACAAGATTGCGGAAATCAGGATTCAAATTCCTGGTTATGACCTTTATGCTAAAAAACAAAGCAGCACTTTTGAAGAAGCCACCGATACGGCTCTTAGTGCATTAAAGAAACAACTCGAGAAACACAAAAGAAAATTTAAAAAATAAATAGGTTTTTTTTATAATTTCTTTGGTTATTACGTGTAAAGTATATATTTTTGCAGACCTTTTTAAACAGGGGTCTGCTTTTTTGTGGATTAACGTTCTGAAAGTGTTGTTTTTACAGGCCTTTGCAGGCATTATGAGTAAAAATCATTTGAAAATGGTAGTTGCCAGCATAGCTCAGTTGGTCAGAGCAGCTGATTTGTAATCAGCAGGCCGTGGGTTCGAATCCCTCTGCTGGCTCAGTTCTTTAAAATATTGAAGTTCAGGGGAGATACCGAAGCGGTCAAACGGGGCAGACTGTAAATCTGTTGGCTCAGCCTTCGGAGGTTCGAATCCTCCTCTCCCCACAGCTCTAAGTGTTGAGTGTGGAGTTACAAGTTTAGTGTGAATAATTCAACTCCAAACTTCAAACTTTGACCAATAAGCGGGAATAGCTCATTTGGTAGAGCGACAGCCTTCCAAGCTGTAGGTGGCCGGTTCGAGCCCGGTTTCCCGCTCAATATTATTGCCGGGGTAGCTCAGGGGTAGAGCGCTTCCTTGGTAAGGAAGAGGGCACGAGTTCAATTCTCGTCCTCGGCTCAAGATTATTAAGATAAGAAAACGAATAAAAATTACTTTTAATTAAATAAGTTATAGATATGGCTAAAGAAAAATTCGACCGTTCCAAACCGCACGTAAACATTGGAACTATTGGACACGTTGATCACGGAAAAACAACTTTGACTGCTGCTATCACACTTTCATTAGTGGCCGAAGGTGGAGCGGTGTTTGCATCTTTTGATTCCATCGACAATGCTCCAGAAGAAAGAGAAAGAGGTATTACAATTAATACAGCTCACGTAGAATACTCAACCAAAAATCGTCACTATGCGCATGTTGACTGTCCAGGTCATGCCGATTATGTGAAGAATATGGTTACAGGTGCTGCCCAGATGGACGGTGCAATTATCGTTGTTGCTGCAACCGATGGTCCGATGCCACAAACACGTGAACATATTTTGTTGGCGCGTCAGGTTGGTGTACCACGCCTTGTAGTATTTATGAACAAAGTCGACATGGTTGACGATGAAGAGCTATTGGAACTTGTGGAAATGGAAATCAGAGAACTGCTTACTTTTTATAAATTCGATGGTGATAATACACCTGTTATTATGGGTTCGGCACTTGGTGCTCTTAACCAGGAAGAAAAATGGGTTGCAAAAGTTGTGGAACTAATGGCGGCCTGTGATGAGTGGATACCATTACCAACTCGTGATCAGGATAAACCATTCCTAATGCCGGTTGAGGATGTATTCTCAATTACTGGTCGTGGAACTGTTGCTACTGGTAGAATTGAAACAGGTATCATTAACACAGGCGACCCGGTTGATATAATTGGTATGGGAGCTGAAAAATTAAAATCAGTTGTTACCGGTGTTGAAATGTTTCGTAAAATTCTTGACCGTGGTGAGGCTGGTGATAATGCCGGACTACTTCTCAGAGGTATTGACAAGAAAGAAATCACCCGTGGTATGGTAATTGCTAAACCTGGTAGTGTTAAACCTCACGCCAACTTCAAAGCTGAGGTTTATATCCTTAAAAAAGAAGAAGGTGGCCGTCATACTCCATTCCATAACAAATATCGTCCTCAGTTCTACTTCAGAACTACCGACGTAACCGGTGAGATTTTCTTACCTGATGGCGTAGAAATGGTAATGCCTGGTGATAACCTTACTGTTGAAGTAAAACTTATTGCCGAAATCGCCATGAACGTAGGTCTTCGTTTTGCTATTCGCGAAGGTGGACGTACTGTTGGTGCTGGTCAGGTAACCGAAATTATCTAAAATAATAAACATAATATTCTAAAGGTATTAACATGTGTTAGTTGCCTTTAGAATATTTGAATTTAAATACGGGTGTAGCTCAATTGGTAGAGTGGCGGTCTCCAAAACCGTAGGTTGTGGGTTCGACTCCTACCACCCGTGCAAAAATAAATAACTACTGTCATGGCAAAACTAGGAATAATAAATTACTTTAAAATAAGTTATGACGAATGGATGCATAAAGTATCCTGGCCAACATGGAGTGAGCTGCAGAACAGTGCAATTGTAGTATCCGTCGCTTCCCTTATAATCGCAATTGTCGTTTATTTGATGGATATATCATTTTCAAGTGTACTTGAAAGGTTTTACGGATTGTTTTAATAATCCTTAAAAACCAAACTGTTCTACTATATATATAATTATTAACTGTTTTAACCATCCTTATCTAAACCTGTATAATGAGTGAACAATCAGGAAAAAAATGGTACGTTGTTAGGGCAATAAGTGGCAAAGAAAAAAAGGTCAAGGAATATCTTGAAAGTGAGGTTAACCGCCTTAACCTTCAGGATTATATTTCCCAGATACTTATCCCCACTGAAAAGGTCTTTCAAATACGAAAAGGGAAGAAAGTAAGTAAAGAACGTAATTATTTTCCCGGATATGTCCTGATTGAAGCCGATTTAAGCGGTGAAATTCCTCATATCATTAAAAACGTTCCAGATGTTCTTAATTTTTTAGGTACAAAAGGAAATCCCGAACCAATAAGGGAAGCTGAAGTTAAACGGATCTTAGGAAAAGTTGACGAGCTTGCCGAAATGGGTGAGGATGTGAATATTCCATTTATTGTTGGAGAAACGGTAACTGTAATCGACGGACCTTTCAATAGCTTTAGCGGAATTATCGAAGAAATTAATCATGAGAAGAAAAAGCTCAAATTAATGGTTAAAATTTTCGGAAGGAAAACACCGCTCGAATTAGGATTTATGCAAGTTGAAAAGGAATAGTTAAAACGAAGTTTTAAATTTTAAACTATGGTTTAAAATGGCAAAAGAAATAAGTGGATTAATAAAATTACAAATTAAAGGAGGAGCTGCTAACCCTTCACCTCCCGTAGGACCTGCTTTGGGTGCTAAAGGTGTAAACATAATGGAGTTTTGTAAACAGTTCAATGCTCGTACACAGGATCAGGCCGGTAAGGTTATTCCTGTTATCATTACTGTTTTCAGAGATAAATCCTTTGAGTTTATCATCAAAACGCCCCCTGTTGCTGTTCAAATTATGGAAATAGCCAAATTAAAAAAAGGCTCTCCCGAACCTAACCGCGACAAAGTAGCTACCATAACCTGGGAACAGATTAAAGGTATAGCCGAAGGCAAAATGAAAGATTTAAACGCTTTCACTGTTGAATCGGCAATGCGTATGGTAGCTGGTACTGCAAGAAGTATGGGTGTGAAAGTAAAAGGTGAGTTTCCTTCAAAAATTTAGTTAGCAATATAGTTAACAGGAGAAGAATATGGCAAAATTGACAAAAAAACACAAAGAAGCTTTAGCCAAGTTCGAAAGCAATAATGAGTACTCCTTACTAGAAGCTGTTGAAGTTGTAAAGAAAATATCCTATACAAAATTTGATGCTTCTATTGACTTGAGTGTGCGTTTAAACGTTGACCCCAGAAAAGCTAACCAGTTGGTTAGAGGTTCTGTTACCTTACCTCACGGAACAGGTAAAGTAAAACGGGTTCTCGTTTTGTGTACACCCGACAAGGAGGAAGAAGCTAAAGCAGCAGGTGCCGATCATGTTGGATTAGATGACTACGTTCAGAAAATCAAAGATGGTTGGACAGATATCGATGTTGTAATTACAATGCCTAGTGTAATGGCAAAGGTTGGCGCGTTAGGAAGGATTTTGGGCCCACGAGGGCTTATGCCTAACCCGAAAACCGGTACAGTTACTATGGAAGTTGGTCAGGCAGTTAGCGCTGCAAAAGCTGGTAAAATTGACTTTAAAGTTGATAAATTCGGTATTATTCATTCCGGTATTGGAAAGGTAAGTTTTGAAGAAGGACAGGTACTTGAAAATGCAAGGGAATTAATTAACACCATAATCAAACTAAAGCCATCATCAGCAAAAGGTACATACATTAAGAGTATCTACCTTTCAAGTACCATGAGCCCGGGCGTAAAAGTTGATGAAAAATCGGTAACCACTGCAAGTTAAAAGAAATACTACTTATGAGAAAAGAAGAGAAGAAAAAACTCATTGAAAGTTTAACACAGCAGTTAACAGAAAATAACAATTTCTATATAACTGACATCGCTTCATTAAACGCTCAAGATACAAGCGATTTAAGAAGATTGAGTTTCAAAAATGGAATTCAATTGGTGATGGTAAAAAATACCCTTCTGAGGAAGGCTATGGAAAATGTTGAAAAAGATTTTAGTGAGTTATATTCAACACTTGTTGGAAACACTGCTATTATGTTTAGCGAGTCAGCTAATGCCCCCGCTAAAATGATAGTAGGTTTTAGGAAAAAGAAGACTAAACCTCTGGTTAAAGGTGCTTATATTGAAGAAACTACCTACCTGGGCGACGATCAACTCAATTTCCTAGTTTCCATTAAATCTAAAGATGAACTTATTGCTGATATCGTTGCATTATTGCAATCACCAGTTAAAAATGTTGTATCAGCATTGCAATCCGGAGGTGGTAAACTTGCCGGAATTCTGAAAACCCTATCTGAAAAAGAAGGATAAGGTATATTTATTATTAAAAAAAAAGTAATTAACATAATTAAAAGCGATAAAAAAATGGCAGATTTGAAAGCATTTGCAGAGCAATTGGTAAACTTAACTGTTAAAGAAGTTAACGAATTGGCCGACATCTTAAAAGTAGAATATGGTATTGAACCGGCAGCAGCAGCTGTTGCAGTAACCGGTCCCGCCACTGGAGGTGAAGAAGCCCCTGAAGAGCAATCAACATTCGATGTTGTTCTTATAGCTCCCGGACAGTCAAAATTAGCTGTAGTTAAACTTGTAAAAGAACTTACCAGCCTTGGACTTAAGGAATCGAAAGAATTAGTCGACTCACATCCAAAAGCAATAAAAGAAGGCGTTTCTAAAGACGAAGCTGAAGCGTTAAAAGCACAGTTAGAAGAAGCTGGTGCTGAAGTTGAGATTAAGTAATTATCTTAACTGATTTATAAGCAAACCTCTATCTCAATTTGGGGTGGAGGTTTGCCTATGTGTTCCTTTACATCATTTTTTATTTACTTGGTTGATAAACAAACCAAAGTTAAAACTAAAAACTTATAAGTCTTGGCTGAAATTAAAACCGGAAGAGTAAACTTCGCCTCCACGAAAAACCAATTAGCTTATCCTGATTTCCTTGATGTTCAATTGAAATCGTTTCAGGACTTTTTCCAATTGGAAACAAACCCGGAAAATCGCAAGAATGAAGGGCTGTTTAGGGTGTTTTCTGAAAATTTCCCTATAACAGATGCCAGAAACAATTTTGTTCTTGAATTTCTGGATTATTTTATCGATCCTCCCAGGTATTCTCTCGAGGAAACGATCGAACGTGGCTTAACTTACAGTGTGCCACTTAAAGCAAAACTTAAATTATATTGTACAGATCCCGACCATGAGGATTTTGAAACAATTGTGCAGGATGTTTATCTTGGCATGATTCCATACATGACTCCTAAAGGAACATTTGTTGTAAATGGAGCTGAACGTGTTGTCGTAAGTCAGTTACATCGCTCACCCGGTGTTTTCTTCGGACAGCATCGCCATGCAAATGGTACTCAGCTTTATTCAGCACGAATTATCCCTTTCAAAGGATCATGGATGGAGTTTTCCACTGATATTAATAATATCATGTACGCCTATATCGACAGGAAGAAAAAAATGCCTGTTACTACATTACTGCGTGCAATTGGTTATGAAACCGATAGGGATATACTCGAAATATTTAATCTTGCCGAAGAAATTAAAGTTAGCAAAGCTGGCTTAAAACGTGTTCTAGGACGTAAACTTGCTGCACGAGTTGTGCGCTCATGGTTTGAAGATTTTGTAGATGAAGATACTGGCGAAGTAGTAACCATCGAACGTAATGATGTTATCATCGAACGCGAAACCGTTCTGGAAAACGAACATATTGATAAAATTGTGGATGTTGGTGTAAAAACAATCCTGATTCACAGAGATGACCAATCATTAGCCGATTACTCAATTATTTTTAACAGCCTTCAAAAAGATACTACAAACTCCGGTAAGGAGGCTGTTGAATACATTTACTTCCAACTTCGTAACGCCCTTCCTCCTGATGAGGAAACAGCAAGAGGAATATTTGATAAACTCTTTTTCTCCGACAAAAGATATGACCTTGGTGAGGTAGGTCGTTTTAGAATTAATAAAAAACTGAATCTAAATACATCATCCGATATTAAAGTTCTTACAAAAGAGGATATTATTCTAATTATCAAATATCTTATCCAGCTTGTAAACAACAAAACTATCGTCGATGATATCGACCATTTAAGTAACCGTAGGGTGCGTACTGTTGGTGAACAATTATCAAACCAGTTTGGTGTTGGATTAGCTCGAATGGCGCGTACTATCCGTGAACGGATGAATGTTAGGGATAATGAGGTGTTCACACCTACCGATCTGATTAATGCAAAAACACTTTCTTCGGTTATAAATTCATTTTTCGGAACCAACCAGCTGTCACAGTTCATGGATCAAACAAATCCATTGAGCGAAATTACTCATAAAAGACGTATTTCAGCACTTGGACCAGGTGGTTTGTCGCGCGAAAGAGCAGGGTTTGAAGTTAGGGATGTTCATTATACGCATTACGGGCGACTTTGTACTATCGAAACACCTGAAGGACCTAATATAGGCCTTATTTCGTCGTTATGTGTTTACGCAAAAATTAATAACCTCGGCTTTATTGAAACACCTTATCGTAAAGTTGAACAAGGTAAAATTGATTATGCACATAAGCCGATCTATTTAAGTGCTGAAGAAGAAGAGAGCAAAATTATTGCACAGGCAAGCACCATTATTGATGACTCAGGAAAATTTGTAAATCCTAAAGTAAAAGTTCGTTACCAGGCCGATTACCCGATTTCGCCACGTGAAGATGTTGCTCTTATCGATATTGCACCTAACCAGATAGCATCGATTGCGGCTTCACTTATTCCGTTTTTGGAACATGATGATGCTAACCGTGCTCTGATGGGATCGAACATGATGCGCCAGGCAGTTCCATTGCTTAACGCAGAAGCACCTATAGTTGGAACTGGCATCGAAGGAAATGTTGCACGCGACTCTCGTGTACTTATTAATGCCGAAGGAAATGGTGTTGTTGAATACGTTGATGCCGACAAAATTACTATCCGGTATGAACGTGACGAGATGGAAAAACTGGTTAGCTTTGCTGATGATCAAAAAACATACGTGCTTACTAAGTTCCAGCGAACAAATCAAAACACTTCAATAAACCTCCGACCTATTGTCCGTAAAGGTGACAAAGTTAACAAAGGACAGGTTCTGTGCGAAGGCTATGCTACTAAGAACGGAGAACTTGCTCTGGGTCGTAACCTTATGGTTGCCTTTATGCCATGGAAAGGATATAATTTTGAGGATGCTATAGTTATATCAGAAAAGACAGTTAAAGAAGACCTTTTTACCTCAGTTCATATTGAAGAGTTTTCATTGGAAGTACGCGACACAAAACGTGGTATTGAAGAACTTACAAATGATATACCTAATGTTAGTGCAGAGGCCACAAAAGATCTAAGTGAAAACGGACTGATAAGAATAGGTGCTGAAGTATCGGAAGGGGATATACTTATAGGAAAAATTACTCCAAAGGGAGAAAGTGATCCAACTCCTGAAGAAAAATTACTAAGAGCTATTTTTGGCGATAAAGCAGGTGATGTTAAAAATGCTTCTTTAAAAGCACCTCCATCAATGCAAGGGATTGTTATCGGCAATAACCTGTTCAAACGAACCCTTAAAGATAAGCATGCCAAATCGAAGGAAAAAGATGTGATTGAGGCACTTACAAAGCAATACGATGCTCTGTTTGCCAATCTTAAAGCAAAACTGATTGAAAAGATAACAATACTGGTTATAAATCGTACTTCTCAGGGAGTAAAAAATAATTTCGGAGAAATTGTTGTCCCACAGAAAACTAAATTTACGTTAAAAGCACTGTCAAATATTGATTTTATAAATGTCAATTCTGACAAATGGACTACTGACAAAGAAAAGAACGAGCTTGTAAAAACTCTTATTAATAATTATAACATTAAATATAAGGAGTTTTTAGGAATCTATAACCGTAAGAAGTTTGTAGCCTCCGTTGGTGATGAACTTCCTAACGGAATTGTGCAGATGGCAAAAGTTTATGTTGCTAAAAAACGTAAACTCAAGGTAGGAGATAAAATGGCAGGTCGCCATGGTAACAAAGGGATTGTTGCACGTATTGTTCGTGAAGAAGATATGCCATTCCTCGAAGACGGAACTCCTGTTGATATAGTTCTTAACCCATTGGGTGTACCATCGCGTATGAACCTTGGCCAGATTTATGAAACAGTTCTTGGATGGGCAGGTAAAAAGCTTGGAACGAATTTTTCAACTCCAATTTTTGATGGTGCTTCAGTTGAGCAGATAAATAATTATTTAATAGAAGCTGGTTTACCGGAAAATGGCAGTACATATCTTTACGATGGTGGAACAGGTGAACGTTTTGATCAGCCTGCAACCGTTGGATATATTTATATGCTGAAGCTTCACCATATGGTTGACGATAAAATGCATGCAAGATCAATCGGACCTTATTCCTTAATTACTCAGCAACCTCTTGGTGGTAAAGCTCAATTTGGAGGGCAACGATTTGGTGAAATGGAAGTTTGGGCACTTGAGGCATTTGGTGCAGCAAATATCCTGCAGGAAATTCTTACTGTAAAATCAGATGATGTAGCAGGAAGAGCCAAAGCTTACGAATCAATTGTTAAGGGAGAAGCTATGCCTATACCGGGTATTCCTGAATCGTTTAACGTATTGGTGCATGAACTAAGAGGACTGGGTCTTGAACTCAGTTTCGACTAATTATTTTACTTTTTTATTGATAATATACAAATAGAGAAATATGGCGTTCAGAATAGACAGCAAAATACCAGGTAGTTTTAATAAAATTACAATCAGCCTTGCATCACCTGAGTCGATTCTCGACCGTTCGCACGGCGAAGTGTTGAAACCGGAAACTATAAATTACCGCACATACAAACCCGAGCGTGATGGCTTGTTTTGTGAGCGTATTTTTGGGCCGGTAAAAGATTATGAGTGCCACTGTGGTAAATACAAAAGAATAAGGTACAAAGGAATTGTGTGCGACCGTTGTGGAGTTGAAGTAACTGAGAAAAAGGTACGCCGCCAACGAATGGGGCATATACAGCTGGTTGTACCTGTTGTTCATATCTGGTTCTTCCGCTCACTACCAAATAAGATTGGTGCTATGCTCGGCCTTCAGACGAAAAAACTGGAGATGATCATTTATTACGAGCGCTATGCAGTTATAAACGCCGGCATAAAAGCAGCCGATGGGATCAACTATCTCGACTTCCTTACAGAAGAAGAATATTTTGATATCCTTGAAACACTTCCCCCCGAAAATCAGTATCTTGATGACGATGATCCTGATAAGTTCATCGCAAAAATGGGAGCGGAGGCTGTTCACGATTTACTGCAGCGTTTAGATCTTGATAAGGAATCGTATAACCTTCGCCATCAGGCAAACACCGAAACATCGCAACAGCGTAAAGCTGACGCATTAAAGAGATTGCAGGTTTTTGAATCCTTTAGAGATGCGCGAAAAAGGGCAGAAAATAAACCTGAATGGATGATTATTAAAATCGTTCCGGTTATACCTCCCGAATTAAGGCCTCTGGTTCCTCTCGACGGTGGTAGGTTTGCCACATCCGATCTTAACGACCTTTATCGAAGAGTGATAATCAGAAATAATCGTCTTAAACGACTAATCGAAATAAAAGCTCCCGATGTTATTATGCGTAATGAAAAACGTATGCTTCAGGAGGCTGTTGATTCATTGCTGGATAATTCAAGAAAATCGAGTGCGGTTAAAACCGATTCAAACAGACCACTTAAGTCGTTAAGCGACAGCCTTAAAGGTAAAAGAGGTCGTTTTCGTCAAAACCTTCTCGGTAAACGTGTTGATTATTCAGGCCGTTCAGTAATTGTTGTTGGTCCCGATTTGAAACTAAACGAATGTGGATTTCCTAAGGGAATGGCTGCTGAATTATTCAAGCCATTTATTATTAGGAAATTACTTGAGCGCGGAATCGTTAAAACTGTGAAATCAGCAAAGAAAATTGTTGAACGTAAAGATGCCGTAGTTTGGGATATTCTTGAAAATATACTGAAAGGTCATCCAATTCTACTTAATCGTGCTCCCACACTTCACCGTCTTGGTATACAAGCATTTCAGCCTAAGCTGATTGAGGGTAAAGCTATTCAACTTCACCCGCTCGTATGTACAGCATTTAATGCCGACTTTGATGGTGACCAGATGGCTGTTCACGTTCCGCTGGGAAATGCTGCTATACTTGAAGCTCAGATTCTTATGCTGGCATCTCACAATATTCTGAACCCTGCTAATGGTGCACCAATTACAGTTCCTTCGCAAGACATGGTACTTGGACTCTATTACATAACAAAGGCAAGAAAAAGTACTCCCGAACATACCATTAGGGGAGAGGGCATGAAGTTCTACTCGCACGAAGAGGTGAACATTGCTTACAGCGAAAAAAGAATTGATCTCCATGCAATCATCAACGTAAAAGTGGATGTGAAAGAAAAGGGTGAACTTGTTAATAAACTTATTGAAACCACGGTAGGAAGGGTTATGTTTAACCAGTTTGTGCCTAAGGAATATGGCTTTATTAATACACTGTTAACTAAAAAAGCACTTCGTGATATTATTGGTGAAATACTAATGGAAACAAGTACTGATGTTACAGCTAAATTCCTGGATGATATTAAAAATCTTGGTTTTGATATGGCATTCAAAGGTGGTCTTTCGTTTAATCTTGGTAATGTAAATATTCCTGTTGAGAAGAAACAGCTAATTGATGATGCTAACGTGGAAGTTGAAGAAGTACTCAGTAATTATAACATGGGTTTCATTACCAATAACGAACGTTATAATCAGATAATTGACATCTGGACACATACTAACTCACGATTGACGAACACATTAATGAAAGAGTTATCGAATGATGACCAGGGATTTAACCCCGTGTTCATGATGCTTGACTCAGGTGCCCGTGGTTCAAAAGAACAGATCCGTCAGCTCTCAGGAATGAGGGGATTGATGGCGAAGCCGCAAAAATCAGGTGCCAAAGGTGGCGAGATTATTGAAAATCCTATTCTTTCTAACTTTAAAGAAGGGCTTTCGGTTCTTGAATATTTTATTTCAACCCATGGTGCCCGTAAGGGATTAGCGGATACGGCTCTTAAAACTGCCGATGCCGGTTATCTTACTCGCAGGTTGGTTGATGTTGCCCAGGACGTAGTTATTAATGAAGAAGATTGCGGAACCCTAAGAGGCTTAACAATTAGGGCACTAAAGAAGAATGAAGAATTGGTAGAAACTCTATACGACAGGATATTAGGCCGCGTAACACTTCATGATGTATATCATCCGCTATCAAATGACATTATTATTGAAGCCGGACATGAGATTAATGAAGTAGTAGCCCGAATTATTGAGGCCTCACCAATTGAGAGCGTTGAGATACGTTCGGTACTTACATGCGAATCAAAACGAGGGGTTTGTGCATTATGTTATGGTCGTAACCTTGCATCCGGACGTTTAGTGCAAAAGGGTGAAGCGGTTGGTGTAATCGCTGCTCAGTCGATCGGAGAGCCTGGTACACAGCTTACTCTTCGTACATTCCACCAGGGTGGTACAGCTTCAAATATTGCCGCAACTTCAAAAATCGAAGTGCAGTATGATGGCGTTCTTGAAATTGATGAACTGCGCAGCGTTGATTATAAAAATGCTGACGGCAGAAAATATCAAATTGTTATAGGGCGTTCTGCAGAAATGAAGATAATTGATCCCAAAACAGGAGTAATTCTATCTTCAGGTAACATTCCATATGCTGCCAGCCTGTATGTGAAAAATGGTTCTAATGTTAAAAAAGGCGATATTATTGCCGACTGGGACCCATATAATGCGGTTATCCTTTCAGAAGTGTCGGGTAGTGTTGCATTTGAGAATATTATTGAAGGTATGAGTTACCGGGTTGAATCGGATGAGCAAACCGGATATTTTGAAAAAGTAATTATTGACTCAAGAATTAAAAATCAAAATCCTTTTATTAAAATTCTTGCTAACGATGGTTCGGTTATCAGCTCATACGACTTACCCGTTGGCTCACACGTGCTTGTAGATGAAGGAAAAAACTTAGTGGCCGGTGAAGTGTTGGTTAAAATACCACGTGCATTTGGAAAATCAGGCGATATCACTGGTGGTCTTCCTCGTGTTACAGAATTGTTTGAGGCACGTAACCCATCCGAACCTGCTGTTGTATCCGAGATTGATGGTGTTGTAAGTTTTGGTCTTAAGTTAAAACGGGGTAATCGCGAAGTGATAATCACATCTAAAACCGGAGAAGAAAAGAAATATCTCGTTCCTACATCAAAGCAAATATTAGCACAAAAGAATGACTTTGTAAAAGCAGGAACATCCTTGTCGGATGGTGTTATGACCCCGGCAGATATACTTGCTATTAAAGGACCTGTTAAAGTTCAGGAGTATATTGTGAATGAGATTCAGGAAGTTTACCGCTTACAGGGAGTGAAGATAAATGATAAACACTTTGAAACTATCGTGCGTCAAATGATGCGTAAAGTTCAAATCGCCGACTCAGGAGATACGCGTTTCCTTGAGGGTGAGCTGGTTAACAAAGTCGATTTCCAGCAAGTTAACGATGAGATATTCGGTATGAAGGTAGTTGTTGATTCCGGTGATTCGGATATGTTTAATGAGGGGCAAATTGTTAGCGCACGAAAGTTACGTGATGAAAATTCTTCATTAAAACGTAAAGATAAGGTGCTTGTTGAATCGAGGGATGCACAACCTGCAACTGCTCGTCAGGTGCTACAAGGTATTACAAGGGCATCACTTCAAACTAACAGCTTTATTTCTGCTGCTTCGTTCCAGGAAACAACTAAAGTTCTTACTCTTGCTTCTATTGCTGCAAAGTCGGATAGTTTGCTCGGATTGAAAGAAAACGTAATTGTAGGACATAAAATCCCTGCCGGTACCGGACTTAGAGAATATGAGGATATTATTGTAGGTTCTAAAGAAGAATATGATGCTGTTATGGAACAAGCCGACATTGTTGCAGAACGAGACTAAAGTATCTATACATAAACTGTCTCACATTTGAATCAGTGACTATGATTTTGAGTTCAAAATCATTTAGCCGAACTGATCCCGAGCGTAGTCGAAGGATCTCTCGGGTTATATTCCCCGCATCTTGATGCGAATAGAATAATCAATTTCCATAACGATACCTCGTCAGCTCTGCTGCGAAGTAGTTCATTTTATCTGATAGCAATTAAATACAATAAACAATTAATTCGTAATTTTGATGTATCCAAATTTATCTGCTATGCAAGATTTTCGAAAACTTACTGTTTATCATCGATCATTGAAGTTTGTCAACATTATTTACGACATAACTTCTAGATGGCCTGAGCAAGAAAGATTTGGTTTAATTTCTCAAATAAACCGTGCCTCTGTTTCGATCCCGTCAAATATTTCTGAGGGTTCAGCACGAAGAACTGCAAAAGATTTTGCTCGATTTATTGAAATTGCTCTGGGCTCCGCATTTGAAGTAGAAACTCAGTTAATTATTTCTGAAGGAAGGAATTATATTTCAAAAAGTGAATTGTCCACTCTAATCGACGAATTAACAATTATACAAAAGCAGCTCAACGCTTTGTTGATTTCAATAAGAAAATAAATACCCAAATCCCAAATCCCAAAGACTAAAGACCAAAGACCAAAGACCAAATCCCAAATCCCAAAGACCAAAGACCAAAGACCAAAGACCAACAGCCACTATCCAACAACTCAACTATAATAACTATCTTTGCTGAAATATCAAATAATAAACCATGGAAGAAAATAAAAACAAAAACAAAAACAAATTAAATATTGACTTGTCAGAGGATGTTGCTGAAGGTATTTATTCAAATCTGGCAATTATCACTCATTCACACGCTGAATTTATTGTGGATTTTGTAAAAATGTTACCCGGAATACCAAAGGCAAAAGTTAAGTCACGGATAATCCTTACTCCCGAACACGCAAAGCGTTTAAGCAAAGCCCTTTCTGAAAACATCCGTAAGTTTGAATCAATGCACGGCCACATTAAAGAAAGTAAAGATGGCGGAATGCCACCATTTTCATTTGGGGGACCAACTGCTGAGGCATAGTACGCGTTATGGTATTAGTTATTGGTAATTAGTTATTGGTTATTGGTCATTGGTCTTTAGTTATTGGTTATCTTCCAATCATCCAATACTCCAATTAACCAATTATCAAATTATCAAATCATCAAATCATCAAATCATCAAATCATCAAATTATCAAATCATCAAATTATCAAATCATCAAATCATCAGTAATTCAGCTTTTATATTCTGAACTCCTAATAATATCCACTAATTCTGCTACAATCATTGCTGTAGCTCCCCAAATAATTTCTTCCTGAATATAATAGCATGGAACGTTGAATTCATTTCCACTTCGATGTTTTATTGTTTTATGTTTTCGGGTTTTTGGATTGATGAGTGTTTCCAGATCAACTTCCAGTAGTTTGTCAACTTCATGATTTATACTGAATATGGGAGTAACATAAGTAACACCTATTATTGGATATACATCAAAATTACTGGGAGGAATATAGAGTTTTGATAATTGCCCGATAATCATAACAGAATCAGGGTCAAGCCCTACCTCCTCATTTGCTTCACGCAGAGCAGTATGTATCAAGGAACTATCACTCGCTTCAACCTTCCCTCCCGGAAATGATATTTGGTCGCTGTGAATAGTATTGTCAGTTGCGCGTTTGATCATAGCAAGATTTGTGCGATTATTTTTAGGATAAAACAATATAAGCACTGCACTCTTTTGCGGAATCCTGTATGGCGGATTTTCCGTCTGAAATGTTAACCGAGAAACAGGTGCCATTTTTAATTGTGATGTCAATCCTGGAAGTTTGTTACCTAACAAACAAGCTTCAATTTCAGATATTTTAGATTTAAAACTTTGCATAAAATTAATAATTAACTAACGCATCCGATAATTAACAGATCGTGTGCAATCACTATCGTGAATGTCTACCTATACTAGCGCTCGTCACGATAGCTACTTGATACCGTTATACAGGACGGGTCTGTGTGATTCATCCAATTTTCCCAGACAAAAATAAATCTACAAATAAATCATTTGTTAATATTTTATCAATTTATTTTATATATTTGCTTGTTATTTTAAAAACAATGAGTACATTTGTTACTCAATATTGTTAAAAGTGACAGATGAAGAAGAACCAGCCAAACCCAAACAAATGTAATACTATTCAAGATGATAGATATATGACAATAAACTTAAACAATAGTATCCTAAATTTTGTAATTAATCAAAATGAAAATAATCAGTAACTGAAATGATAGTTTCCAATAATCAAATAACAAATAAATATCAATGATCGAAATTACAAATACCAAACATGAGTTCATAAATATTAAGAGCAACTATTTTGGTCATTTAGTAATTGGAATTTGGAATTTATTTGAAATTTGAGATTTGCGATTTGGAATTTATTTGTTTTTTGGAATTTGAAATTTGGAATTTAAGAAGTTATGCTCGAAGCTCTAATAACATCTAAAACCCGGGTAAAACTACTGCTTAAGTTTTTTCTAAACAGTAGTAATATTAGTTATTTGCGAGGACTAGAGCCCGCCTTTGGAGAATCTACTAATGCTATCAGGCAGGAGTTAAACCGTTTCGAGGAAGCCGATTTATTAATATCTTCAACAAAAGGAAACAAAAAACTTTACCGGGCAAACACCAACCATCCGCTATTCCCTGAAATTCATAAATTATTATTAAAACATGTTGGTCTTGACAAAGTGATCGACAAAGTAATTCATAATATTGGCGATATAAAAGAAGTGTATCTTGTTGGGGAATTGGCAAAGGGCAATAACTCTAAAGTAATCGACCTTTGGTTTGTTGGTAAAAAACTTGACAGTAGTTATATATTGAATCTGGCAGAAAAACTGGAAGAGATAGTACACAGAAAAATCAGATATATTATACTTAACACTAATGAACTTTCCGACTTTAAAGCAACAAAAAACAGCGACGAGCTGCTTTTGCTTTGGAAGGCTGAATAGTTATAATATATTGAAAAGCAGTTCGTTCGCCTAAGGCGGATGGGACTTAGAAGGCGGAAGCGTGTACTGGAAGTAATGATTAAATGATAAGATTCAGGCACTGATATGACTTCCACATCCGCCCACAGCTGCCTCGAACATCGTGAAACAAGAAGGAAAAAAACATAAATGAAAAAGATAACAATCATCGGCCTCGGCTACGTCGGTCTCCCTCTCGCTGTGGAGTTTGCCAAAAAGACACAAGTAGTAGGGTTCGATATAAACCAGGCTCGTGTTGATGAGCTCGCCTCAGGCCACGACTCCACCCTCGAAACCGAAGACAAAGTTCTGCAAAGTGTGCTTCAAAACAATAATTTTGATTCTGCATCCTCAATTACACCATCACTACACAACTCCAACAATCCATTTCCTAAAAAAACCAAAGGTTTATTCTTAACCACTAATTCGTCAGAATTAACCGACTCTCAAATCTACATCGTAACGGTTCCTACCCCAATAGATGATAACAAACGCCCCGACCTTACACCCCTGATAAAAGCCAGCGAAACTGTTGGGAAAGTGATAAAAAAAGGAGATATAGTAATTTATGAATCAACAGTTTACCCTGGAGCTACTGAAGAAGTTTGTTTGCCGGTTATTGAAAAAGTGAGCGGATTGAAATTTAATGAAGATTTTTACGCCGGTTATTCACCCGAAAGGATAAACCCCGGTGATAAAGTAAACACCCTTACGAAAATCAAAAAAGTAACCTCCGGCAGCACACCTGAGATAGCTGATGAGGTAGATGACCTCTATAACACCATACTTGAAAACGGAACTTTTAAAGCAAGTAGCCTGAAAGTAGCTGAAGCATCTAAGGTAATTGAAAACGCCCAACGCGACTTAAACATAAGTTTCGTGAACGAACTCGCCCTGATTTTCGACCGCATAGGTATCGACACAAACGATGTTATTGAAGCCGCAGGCAGCAAATGGAATTTCTTAAAGTATAAACCAGGCCTTGTAGGAGGCCATTGCATAGGTGTCGACCCTTATTACCTTGCTTTTAAAGCTGAATCTCTTGGTTATTATCCTGAGGTTATTTATTCCGGCAGGCGAGTTAACGAATTTATGCCCCGCTTTGTTGCCAACAAGGTTGTGAAACTAATGATAAAAAAGGGTCAGAAGATTCTAAACAGCAAAGTACTATTACTAGGTATTACATTTAAAGAAAACTGCCCTGATATTAGAAACACCCGTGTGGTTGACATAGTTGATGAGCTGCAGGCTTTTGGTTGTAATGTTGATATTTACGATCCATGGGCCAACCCTGATGAAGTTTATCAAGTATATGGCATACAAACCCTGGAAACCAATGTTGATATTTATGCTAAATCATATGATGCCATAATTTTGGCAGTATCTCACGAACAATTTATCAACATTGACTTTAGCAGGTTGGTAAACGGCAACCATGCAGTAATATTTGATATTAAGGGAGTTCTTCCTAAAGATATTGTTGACGGTAGATTATAACTTATATCACTCACATTGAGTACAATACAATTTATTATAGCACACTGATTAGTTACAAATATTTAATTAATTACCATAAAAAATATTTAGTTCAAATCTGCTCGTTCCCTTTTTTGTGAAACTTCACGGGATGCAGTTACTTGTAATCCGCTGACTATACATTAATACTAAATAACAACTGATCAAATAATTGTAACCAATCTATTAACATCAATAATAGCGAATGTGGGAGCTGTTGCAATTTTGTTTCCTATATCATTAAGTGATAGTAGCTGTGGTTGGGTTAACATTACAATTTAATCTGCATATAAATTAAAAAAAGCATTCACAAAATAGCAACCAGTAGAAGCAGTAAATAATCTTCTAAAAATTGCAATCTCAACCTCAATTAAAGCAGGTGAAGAAGGCAGAAGTATTTCCTTTGAGAAAAGAAAAAGTTGGAACAAACTCTGGATTGTTGATCCACTTGATGGAACTAAGGAATTCGTCAAAAAAAAAATAGTGAGTTCACTGTTAATATTGCTCTCATTGAAAATAACATACCCATATTAGGAGTTGTTTACGCACCGGTTTTAGATGAATTATATTTCGGTGAAATTGAATTTGGGGCTTTTAAACTTGATAAAGCGTCAGAACATAATATTGAAATGGATGGGCTCGTTAAGATTTCCTCAAAAGAAAGTTCATTAAAGATATGCATGGTTGCCGCGGGCACGGCAGATGTTTACCCAAGATTTGCACCAACAATGGAGTGGGACACAGCAGCAGGGCATGGAGTTGTTACAGCTTCTGGAGGAAAGATAGTGTAGGCAAAAAGTCCTGAAGATGAAGTTGTTTATAATAAAGAGGATATATTGAATTCTTGGTTTATTGTGAAAAGGAAAAGAACATAGGGCAGGGAGCAAAGGGCTTGGAATACTATGAATAGAAACTCAGAAAGATATTTTTTTAGGTTAATTATGAAAAGAAATAGTAATGGCTTCGTTTAGATTTGAAGAGCTAGAGGTATGGAAACTGGGTTCTGAAATTGGGAATGACTTATTTGATATTGCAGATTTATTGTTGGAGAAAAAGAAATATAGATTTTCAGAACAGTTAAATGGAGCAGCGATGAGTATCACAAATAATATTGCAGAGGGTAGTGGTTCTTTTTCAAATAAGGATTTTGCAAACTTTTTAAATATCTCACGTCGTTCCGTATTTGAATGTGCTAACATACTTTGTATTCTTCAAAGAGGAAAGTATATCTCAAATGAAACTAAAGAATTGAATTTTAGTAGGCTTCAGACTTTAAGTAAAATGATTACCAACTTTAGAAAGAGACTACTTAATTAACCCCACGCTCCATGCTCCAAGCAATACAAAAGGTATTAACACAATTATTACAAAAGAAAGACAAATCACACAATCAACTCATAACGTAAATAAAATGTCATCACTAAACCTCAACATCCACCCTGTTTTTAACAAAATTTTGACAAGGAGTGTGACAAAGAAAAACTACACAATCAACATGCGAGGGTAATTTGGATGACAGGTTTGTCGGGCTCGGGGAAAACAACCGTTGGCCTAAACATTGAAATGGAACTCAACAAAAGAGGTTTCCTTACCCAAATACTGGATGGCGATAATATTAGATCAGGAATAAATAATAATCTGGGCTTCTCAGAGGAGGATAGATATGAAAACATCAGACGGATATCAGAAGTTTCTAAACTATTTTTGAACTGTGGAATTATTTGTATTAACAGTTTTATTTCTCCTACCAAGGAAATTAGAGATATGGCAAAAGATATAATTGGCGAGGAAAATTTTATCGAAGTTTATGTTAATGCTCCAATTGAGGTGTGTGAAAAAAGAGACGTAAAAGGATTGTATAAAAAAGCCCGAAAAGGTGAAATTAAAAACTTTACCGGTATCGACTCACCATTTGATTGCCCTTTAAATCCAGATATAGAACTTAAAACTGGTTGAAATGCAAATTTTTCTAAAAAAAATAAATCCGACTTACTTCTGGGATATTGATTTAGATAAAATTGAAGATCAAAAATCGAAAAGGTTGATTATTGAACGAATTCTAAATTTGGGGAACCTGCAAGAGATAAAACAGATGATAAGCCATTATGGGAAAGAAGAAGTTATAGAAACAATGTGCAATTTAAATCATCTTGACCCTAAAACACTTAATTTCTTTTCGTTGGTATTTGGCATCTCAAAGACTAAATTTAAATGTTACACAAGGAAACAGTCGATAAATCAACACTGGATTTATTAAAACAACTGCAGTCTAAAAAATATCTTAAAGGATTTTATCTTGTAGGTGGTACTGCACTTGCATTGCGAATTGGACATCGCAAATCGATAGATATTGATTTGTTTTCTGACTTTGATTTTGATGTTACACAAACACTCGAAAATTTATCATCCGATTTTAATTATAAACTATACTTTTCTGCCAATAATACACTAAAGGGAAGTATTGATAACGTACAAGTTGATATATTAGCTCACCGTTACCCGCTAATTCAAGAACCATGTACAGCGGAAGGAATTACAATGCTCTCATTACAAGATATACTTGCGATGAAACTTAATGCAATAACCGGAAGTGGTCAACGCGTTAAAGACTTTATAGATGTTTACTATTTACTCCGTGAATTTACGATGTCGGAGATGATTGATTTTTATAGTACCAAGTACAAACAATATAATGAGGTTAATGTGCTAAAAAGCATTACTTATTTTAACGATGTTGATTTAGCCGATTGGCCTCAATTAACTGATAATCCCTTATTAAAGTGGGATGATGTAAAAGCAAGCTTATCAAACGCCGCCAAAAAGTGTTTTTTGCAGACCTAATAATGAAATGTTTGAAAAGCAAAAGACAAAATAAGAAGATATAAAACAAAAGTGGGGGAGAGATTAAGATTCTTGGTCAAAAGGCTGAAACGTCTGAAAAATCTGTAAAAGATATCGCTATTAAGGCAATTGAAAGTTCCAGTAAAGTTCAGTTTATTGAAAATGAAAAAGGAGAGTAGATAGAATAAATCAATAATAAGTTTCAATTCGTGAAATTCGTGGACAGAAAACCGTGGACAAAAAAAATCAGAGGAGCAACACATCATCAAAGTAAACTAAAAAGAATATTATCATCGGATTACGCAGATTAAACGAATAACTTTGAGCGAAGCGAAAACAATCATCCGTTCCATTCGTTGAAAAAAAACCGATGGGAACTATTGTATAGTTCATCAAGTTTAAGTATCTTTGAATAATGAAATCTTCTCATAATCAGGAAATAAAAAACTTCATCAAAGATCACAGCAGTCTTTTTTGGTACACACCTGAAGAGAAAAAAGAGCAGATAAGCCTTGAGATGCTGATGGAGACTATTTTGAACTATGGGGATAAGGAATCTGTAAAAAAATTGTTTGAACTAATAGGAATTAATAAAGCCTATGAAATATTTAATGTTCAAATCAGCAATGAAAGAAACAACTATTTTGCCCCTGTGAAAAACTTCTTCCAACTTTACTTTAGCCGTCATGCACAAGGAAATTTTAAGCACTAATCAAATTGCGCTGCTTCCCTTGATAGGTGAATTCTCAAAACAGTTTATTCTTGTTGGGGGCACAGCTATTGGTTTACAGCTAGGCCATAGGCAATCCATTGATTTTGATTTATTCGCCAATAAACTTATTAAACCACAAAGCATTAAAAACAAACTTGAAAGCCAAAATATAGACTATAGTGTTATTCATCAGGAATACGACCAGTTACATTTAATTGTAAATAATGTAAAGTTAACTTTTTTCACATTCCCATATGAAATTGAAAAAACAGAAAACTTTGAAAATATTATTGGAATGCCAAATTTACTGACCCTGGCAGCGATGAAAGCCCTTGCTTTGGGCGGAAGGGCTAAGTGGAAAGACTATGTTGATCTATATTTCTTATTAAATTATCATTGTTCTTTAGAAGAAATTGAATTAAAAGCACAAGAAATGTTCGGCAAAGCATTCAGTGCAAAGTTATTTAGGCAACAATTGTCGTATTTTAAAGATATTGATTATACTGAAGATGTGTACTATTCAAATGGGGAAAAACCTTCAAAAAAGCAAATAGAGCAATTTTTAATTGATGTTACCACTACAAAGTTTTAATGAAAAAATTCATCGGAGGTTTATCCTGTTTACCCTCAATCAAGCGCACTCAATCCTCAATCAAGCGCATTTGAATACGTTTGTAAACACTTTTGCATTTTAAATGCAGATACCCCGTACTGTGGCGTATGGGGTGAAATTACGAATTTATCCTGCCTGCCCTGTAGCAAAGTTTACCCAGTAGGGAGGAACGACCGTACTGTGGCGTACTAGGGTGAAATTCAGGATGAATATTTCATCAGGAGTAATATTTCATCAGGAGCAATATTTAATAGGGAACGACCCCTGTTGGATAAAAAAAATCCAACGGGGTATAAACCGTAACGGGGGAACAAAAAACCGGCATAAACTTATCTCCATTCATCCTAATAAAAATATTCAGTATCTTTAACCATGCGTTTAAGCCAAAATCAAATACAAACTATTAATCAAACAGCTAAAGAGCATTTTGGTAATTCTGCAAGAGTGTTCCTCTTTGGTTCGCGTGTTGATAATTTGAAAAAAGGTGGCGACATTGACCTATTAATAAAAGCGCAAAAAAAATCACTGCTGACTCTAAAAAACAAAATGCTTTTTCTTGTTGACCTTAAACTTAAATTAGGAGATCGCAAAATTGACGTAGTTTTTGACATCAAAGATACATTTAGTGATAATTTCATTAAAAGCATTAAAAAACAAAGTGTTGAATTATGTTAAGAGAGGATTTTACGGATCGATTAAAACAACGAATATCTATTTGTGAATTACATCACCATAGGATGATGTTTGCCAAAAATAGCATGGGTAATAGTTTCCCGCTTAATGTAGAATCATATCGGGAACTTTCTGGAGAACAAATAAGCTACACCGACCAGTTAATTTATAGATTTTCGAAACTACAGGATACCATTGGAAACAAATTATTCCCAATTATACTGGAAGGACTTCAGGAAGATATTGAGAACCTCCCCTTTATCGACTTATTATCAAAAATCGAAAAATTGGGATTGATTGACACTATCAACCAGTGGCTTATATTACGGGAAATAAGAAACATTGTAACCCACGAGTACCCTTTTCAAATTGATCAATTAATAGATGGCTTAAATCAATTGAATGAGCAGTTAGTGATAATTTCAAAAATTTGGAATACTACAAAAATATATTCCGAAAAACGGTTTGGAATTTAATTTTTACCCTCGATGATAAAAAAACATCATCCACGCTTGCCCGCCTCAGGCTGGAATTACACCCCATACGCTTCGCTATAGGGCAGGCTAATTAACACAAAAAAAAAGCTCAAGCACAGCGCCGAGCAATTAGTGTCAATCAAACAATCCGCTAAAGCCGCTAAATCCGCCTGCCCCGCTTGCCAAGTGAAATCTTTTTCTATTTCACTATGGTAGGGAGGAAACGACCGTATCGGGGATGAAAAAATCTCCACGAATCAACACATCATCAAAGTAAACTAAAAAAAACATCTATCATCAGATTACACAGATTAAGCAGATAAGTTTGAGCGCAGCGAAAACAAATAATCCGTTAAATCCGCGAAATCCGATGACAAAAAAATACAATGATTAACCTAACATGGAATTAATCTTCAAAGAAGAAACATACAAAATTATCGGAGCCGCAATGGAGGTACATAATACATTAGGTAGTGGGTTTTTAGAAGCAGTTTACCAAGAAGCATTAGCAGTTGAGTTTGAAAAAAGAGGAATCCCATTTAATCAGGAAAAAAGACTTAAGATAAAATACAAGGATCAAGTATTATCAAAATATTATGAAGCAGACTTTATCTGTTTTGATAAAATTATCGTTGAAACAAAGGCCTTGAGTGAATTATCAGGAATTGATGAGGCTCAGGTTATTAATTACTTAAAAGCTACAGGACTAAAAATAGGATTGTTAATAAATTTTGGTGCTGAAAGTTTAGAACATATTAGGTTGTTCAGAAGATAACAAAGAAAAGTTATCATCGGATTAAACAGACTAAGCATCTAAGTTTGAGCCCAGCGAAAACAAATAATCCGCTAAATCCGCTAAATCCGATGACAAAATAAGGCCCGGCACAACACAACATCCAAATAACACAAAAAAATATTATCATCGGATTAAACAGATTAAGCGGATGATAAATTAAGAACGTTATACAAAGCATATAATTAGAAAGAGTGATTAAAAATTATTTTTTGCAAAGCAAAAACAAACAATCCGTTAAATCCGTTAAATCCGATGACAAAATAAGGCCCGGCACAACACAACATCCAAATAACACAAAAAAATATTATCATCGGATTAAACAGATTAAGCGGATGATAAATTAAGAACGTTATACAAAGCATATAATTAGAAAGAGTGATTAAAAATTATTTTTTGCAAAGCAAAAACAAACAATCCGTTAAATCCGTTAAATCCGATGACAAAATAAGGCCCGGCACAACACAACATCCAAATAACACAAAAAAATATTATCATCGGATTAAACAGATTAAGCGGATGATAAATTAAGAACGTTATACAAAGCATATAATTAGAAAGAGTGATTAAAAATTATTTTTTGCAAAGCAAAAACAAACAATCCGTTAAATCCGCTCAATCCGCCTGCCCCGTAGTGAGGATACGAACGTACGGGGATGACAAAATAAAGCCCGGCACAACACATCATCAAAACACGCAAAAAAACATCTATCATCAAATTACACAAACTAAGCATCTAAGTTTGAGCCCAGCGAAAACAACAATCCGCTAAATCCGCTCAATCCGCCTGCCCCGTAGTGAGGATACGAACGTACGGGGATGACAAAATAAAGCCCGGCACAACACATCATCAAAACACGCAAAAAAATATCTAGCATCAAATTACACAAACTAAGCATCTAAGTTTGAGCGCAGCGAAAACAATAATCCGCTAAATCCGATGACAAAATAAGGCCCGGCACAACACAACATCAAAGCACACAAAAAAAATATCATCATTAGATTATACACATTAAGCATCAAAGTTTGAGCCCAGCGAAAATAACAATCCGCTAAATCCGCCTGCCCTGCCTGCCATGTGAAATTCTTTTCATTTCACTATGGTAGTGAGGTTTATCCTACTTGTCCTGTAGAGAGGCACGACCGTACAGGATGAAATTTCGAAGAAATATTTAACAGGAAACGAACGTACGGGGTGGACAAAATAATCGTGGACAACTGAAGCCCTCTTTTACCTTACGTGGACAAAGATGAACTTCAAATACTCAAAGCACGCCATCGAACAAATTGACCACAGGAATCTGGATATAAAGCTGATCGACGAAATACTAGAGAATCCTGATAGGATCATTGTTGATGCCACAGGACTTTCTATTTATCAAAAACTTGATATCATAAATCAAAAACCTTACCTTTACAGAATATTTGTAAACACCAAAAAAAATCCACCATTGATTGTGACGGTTTACCGTACATCTAAATTAGAAAAGTATGAAGATTAAATATGATAAAGAAACAGATGTCCTCTACATACAGCTTTCCTCTTTAGCTGTTGCCGAAAGTGATCAGGAAAAACAAGGTATTATTATTGATTTTGCTAGCAATAATCAAATTGTGGGTATAGAAATACTCAATGCCTCTGCAAATGTTGACCAGGTAAACGGTGTCCTGTATGAAATGACTAACGGCTGATAGCTTATCAGGGGACAATAATTCGTGCAAATCCGCCTGCCACGCCTGTCCCGTAGAGAGGTACGACCGTACGGGGTGAAATCTTTTTATATTTCACCCCGTACGGTGGTAGTGAAGTTTACCCAGTAAGGGAGGTTTACCCTACTTGTCCTGTAGGGAGGTTTACCCTGTGAAATGCAGAGCATATTTAACAGGGCACGACCGTACAGGATGAAATGCGGATTTATCCTGCCTGTCCCGTAAGGAGGTTTACCCTGTGAAATGCGGATTTATCCTGCCTGTCCCGTAAGGAGGAACAACTGTATGGGATGAAATTACGAAGTAATATTTCATCAGGAGCATATTTAACAGGGGACGACCCCGGTTGGATAAAAAAATCCAACGGGGTAAACCGTATCGGGGATGACAAAAAATGCACGCCTGCCTGACATGCCTACGGCAGTTAAACCGGCTAGGCAGGACTAAACACACCATCAATCAGTTGAAGAATTATATCATATAACTACACTAATTAAACCAATTCATTAGTATCCGGACGAAATAGTGAAATATTCATTATCTTTGTGAAAGCACTTAAACGAATGGCAACGATACTAATAGTACCATAAGCAACGAATAAAGAACAAAATGCGACTTTCCAGTCACGAAATAACCACCATTAAACAAATCATAATGGAATTAGATCCTAATGCAAGGATTTATTTATTCGGATCCAGAGTTGATGATACTAAGCGGGGGGGTGATATTGATATATTAGTCTTAAGTAGTACACTGGTATTAAGGGATAAGTTGAAAATTAGATTCAAATTAAAAGATATATTGGGTAATAGAAAAATAGATATCATCATTACACCAAGACCGGTTACACATTTTACAAAGGTTGCATTAAAAGAAGGTGTACTGTTATGACATATAACGACAAAATAGATATTCTAAAGGAAAATGTACAGTCTCTTTCAGATTCTATAATCTGGCTTCAAAGATTGTTTACAATATGTAATGAATTTGTGGATTCTGATAAACTCACAGACAGCGAGTTTGATGCAATGGAAGCACTTACTGCCAGATTTGCCAGGACAACAGATATACTAACTAATAAAGTATTGCGTAGCATAACCTACATTGAACATGGAGAGTCATTAACATGGATTGATTCTTTGATCTATTTCGAGAAGCAAGAATTGATATCCACAATTGATGAACTTAGATTAATAAAGGAGTTACGAAACGATATTGTTCATGAGTACACATTCTCAGATTTGATAGAATTATTTACAGAAGTAACAAAGCAAACAGGTATACTTATATCTATTGCCAAAAATACTTTGCAATATGTAGAGAAAGTGATAGCTAAGCTTTAAGGAGATAGAATGATGACGGTTTGTTAGAGCGAAATAATACACAATACGAATTTTCAGATCCCTTTTTATGATGTTTGTATTGAAGAATATATGATTACGCCTGGTGGCGTTACGCTTGATGGCGTAATGTGTATTGGGTGAAACCGGAAAAAATGTTATCCTCGGATTACACAAATTGCACGAAAAATAAAATTCGTCAAATTCCTGCCTCGCCGATTAAACGGACGAAGGCAAGTCAGGCAAGCGTCCAATTCGATGACAAAACTATTGTAGGTCAAACATTATGAAACTATTATTCAAAGAAGAATCATATGAAATAATAGGAGCTGCCATGGAAGTCCATAGGGAGTTAGGATCAGGATTTCTTGAGTCTGTCTATCATGAAGCCTTAGCAATTGAACTAGACAATAAAGAAATTCCATTTGACTTTGAAGAAAAGCTAGAAGTTAATTATAAAGGACAAGCTCTTTCAAAATACTACATTGCTGACTTCGTATGTTATGGCAAAATAATAATTGAAATTAAGGCAATAAATGAATTAAGTGGTGTACACGAATCTCAGGTAATAAATTATCTAAAGGCAACAGGTTATAAACTCGGATTATTAATAAACTTCGGAGCTGAAAGCCTCGAATACAAACGCATCGTGAGGCACTAGTCATTAAATCAACTAATTATAATAAAATACAATTCGTAAAATTCGTAAAATTCGCCTGCCCCGTAGGGAGGAACGACCGTATCGGGGATGACAAAATAAATCATTGGATCATTACAAAAAAGATGTTTATCATCTAATTACGCTAATTAAACGAATTATATCTGACACAAACCAATTCGTCAAATTCGTTCAATTCGCCTGCCCCGTAGGGAGGAACGACCGTATCGGGGATGACAAAATAAATCATTGGATCATTACAAAAAAGATGTTTATCATCTAATTACGCTAATTA